>ERZ780212.171-NODE-171-length-71857-cov-17.533175_pt1 | contig 71857 bp, 54 predicted proteins | sample MGYA00511364_ERZ780212 | MGnify/ENA primary metagenome ERZ780212 (study PRJEB29588, sample SAMEA2147991) | human gut metagenome | biome: human gut; feature: human-associated habitat; material: faeces | place: Denmark | collected 2008/2010 ... | reverse complement strand
GCGTCACCGAGCTGGCCGTCTACACCGCCGGCGGTACGCTGACGGACGACGGCACGGACAACGAAGGCGGCAGCGACGGCGGTGGCGGCCAGACAGGAACCCCGCTGTAAACAGCGATGAGCGGTAAGTGGTGGGCGGTGAGTATCCGCTAACCACTAACCGCAAAGCACTAACCACTAATCACTAATCACTAACCGTTAATCACCACTAAAAACATGGACAAGAAGAACATTTGGAAGGTCATCCTTCAGACGCTGGTCACCATCCTGACCGCCATCGGAACTACGCTGGGCATCACCAGCTGCATGATGTAGCCCTGCGCTGCATGCGACAACACAGACACGAAGTAAAACACCCGCTGCCTCAGAGAAGAATGAGGGGCGGGTGATTTGTTTTGTGTGGGATTAAAACTCTTGATTTATATCCTAGGAATACGTCAAATGTGATGCTGTTCTGTAATTCACCCACAAATTGTGGGTGAATTGGAAGATACAAAGACATTTTCAAATATGCCAAACTATATTTTCAATTCTTCCTTAAATTTTTTGTCAAATATCATTCTCCTACTTTCTGTATAGAATGGCAATCCCCAAACATTAAATTTTTCCGAACGTGTTGAAAAACGAATATCGGCTTTATCCTTTATTTCTTGCAGACATTCCTCTTTCCATGAGTCCGTCATCCTTAAATGTTCCCCTTTGGGTTCTATGAATATCTGAATGTTATCATAGATATCATCATTTCCCTTTTTTCGAAGAAACAATACATAATCAGGCTCGAAGGCATTTCCAGTCTTAAAGCTCCACAACTTTAAATCTTTCTCATTACGAACCAGATATATGTCTTGGTACTTTTCTTCCAGTTTGGGGTAAATGGCCTCAATATACTTAACGAGGTGCTTCTCTTCGGAAGTTCCGAAGCAATCATTATAAGCATGCCACTTACATTTCTCCAAATCCATTGTAAGGAACAGATTGGCAGCCTCACGCATCGATTTTCCGAACTCTTTATCTATTGAATCATCATCAACAACCTTTAAAACGTGGTCCTTGAAGGTGTCCTTTATAGGTTTAGGAATAAAACGAGATGAGCCACGATAACCGATACCACCCTTCGACAACTGCGGTTCAATCTGTTTCAACACTTCTATTGCAACAAAGAGTTTTTCTTTTTGGGACAAATTGTTTAGCACTTCATCACGCCCATATATTGAAATACTCAAGTTTGCCAGATAGGAATCACTTTCGATAAATTCTTTTATTGAACTTAGATTTGGAAATGTATCAGACAATACTGAAAATTTATAGCTATCAAAACGATTGATGGCAGCACGAATAATGTGGTTGCCCAATTCGTGCATCCGTATATTGATATATTTTAATGAGGAAACATCCTCTGCCGTTGCCTTGGAAAAAACAAGACTGTTTTTCATTTCACCACTCTTGATCCTTACTTTATAATTCTGCGCCAGAATTTTGTCCCCCAATGAAGTAATTTCCTCATTCAGCATATACAGTTCGCGTTCATTGGTAAACACATAACCATCCCTGTATAGTTTCGTTTTTTTGAAACTGTCTTTCAAAAACAAATTCAGTTCTTTTGTCTTGCGAGCCATGATACCTGTTTCGACCAAGGCTGTATGAAGTTCCTGTACATAACGGGGATTTTGAGAACTGTGATAATGTAGTTTCTCTACTACACGCAAACGGTTGGTAATATCATTGTCATACTTTCTTCCACCAACAGGTTTGTCACCTTCCGGGTCTTTAAAAGGCATATATCTTGCGCCACGACCTATAAGCTGCGCTTCCTGCATAGTCGTTTTACCCGGCTTTCCATCCTTGGCATCACGGGTTTCATACAAACGTACTATATCAAACAGATTTAATACATCCCATCCCTCATTCAGCATATCAACAGCAAACACCGCTCTGAATTCATTGTCTTTTGCCTCCAGCGTATTGAGCTTAATTTGCTTTTCAGGTGTAATAGTGTTGCCATCTACCAATAACAAATTATCTTCTTTGAAATCCTCTCTTATTTCCAACAGAAGATTGTCCAAAGTAATTCCTTTACTTTCAAAGTAAGAAAACGCATCCGCAATATCCCCTTTGGCACCATCTTTTATCTTTGTCAGATCCTCAACAGACAGATGCTTGACAGTGTAAACAAACAAGTCGTAGAACTTCTTATTTTCTGCAATAGTTTTTGATTTGAGCATCATAACCGGCTTGATATCCTGACTGATAGCAGAAAACAATTTCCGTTTATATTGGCTCAACACCACTGTTTGCATGGCACGGTCGATAGCAGACAAATCGCTTTGAACCACCTCTATATCCTTCGAGTAACCATCCTCGCGGAACTTCTTCAGAGGATAATTGAATATTATCTTATTCTTATATTTCTGTGCAACATTGTAATCTTCCAAATCAGCCGTAGCAGTAAACTCCAAGAGAACGTTAGGAAGTTCGCAGTCGTTGGGAGTATGGAATATCCTCATGACGGTGCTTTCCCAGTCTTCAGTTTCAAAGTCCTCATTGCCATACATGCTCAGTTGTGTATCGGCAACGTTTTTCTTTCCTTTTTTGGTGGCCGTATTGATGTGATGTGCTTCATCCGAAATCAAGACTACATTATACTTGGAAAAATCGTCGTATGTCAAAGCATTCTCTTTCGGATTATTCAATGAAATATGCAAACCCTGTACAGTGGTCAAACACAGATTGATACAATTTTCATCGCTGTCCTGAAAGTTATCGACCATCTTTATTTCTACCTGTTTCTGCTCGATATTGATTTGCGGAGCAAACAGATATTTTGCAGAAGCAATATTGAAGAAGTTTTCCTTTGTCTTTTCGATAATATTAGTTGAGTTGACAAAGAAGAGAAAGTTTCTGTAACCTTTCTCATAAAGATAGAGCATAACACCTGCCATAATCAACGTTTTACCGCTACCTGTCGCCATGTGAAACAACAGATGGGGCAAAGCCTCCTTACCTTCAAAACTATTCTCCCAATAGGTAAAGAAATAGCGAAAACATTCTTCCTGATAAGGACGCAAATGCATAGCAGGATTGAGTGCCGTCGCAAAATAAGACGGCATGGATATATTCTCAATAGTGCGTTTTCCAAACTCTTCACGTAAAAGGGTTTGGAGGTTACTTTGTTGTTCTGTTGGATATGAAATTATTTCTTTTGACATAGCAATCTGGTTAGGATTTATAAGCCTTGTATATTCGTTTTAATACATCCATAAAATTAATTTCTATAGGACTATAAATATTACCCAACAAGGTCGCAGGTTCAGTACTACCATCAGAATTTAAATACCAAAGTAAATTACGAAGAAAATTGTAAGCTTCATAATAATCATTCTCTAATCTATTTTTCTCCAAATAATTCAAATCGTTAACCAAGGATATCATGATTTCTTCTTTATTCAAATCCAAATAATGGCAGACGAGCTCTTGTATGGAGAAATATATTGACTCTTTTTCAGTTCTTTCCATAAAAATCATTATTTATTTTTTTATCTTCTTCTGTAATTCCATATTCAATATTATCTATTTCTGAATAAGGTACATATAACAAGTTCTTATCCAAACATTCAATCAAGAACCGCTTAGCATCGTCTAAAGACAAATCCGTAAATTCCTGTGCATTTTCATTGACGGCCTTTGGATCTACTTTCCAGCTAAGGAAACCTGTTGTTTGCATCCGTTTCCATATATCGAGAAGCTCTTCCGATGTTTTCGCATTTTCTATTTCATCTGCAAAGTTTTGATTTGCTTTAGCTAATTCACAATATATAAAAGAGCCTCCGCCCTGCCAATTTAATAATTGTGAAATTCCAGAAGTTTCAGCGTTTATTACATTATTCAATCTTTTCATTATTAGGTTGATTTGCTCTTCCATTTGCTCACATCCTATATAACGTCTATACATTTTATGTGAAACTGCAGCTGTTGTACCACTTCCCATATGATAGTCGAGAACAATGTCATTTTTTGATGTAAACAATGACAACAAAAAAGATATGTATTTTTCGGGTTTTTTCCCATTTCTAAATACAACTCCACCCTCATTTATAACATTATTATACTCCGTTTCATAATTGAAAAAATTCGGATATGGTTTCTCTGTCATATCTGAGCTTTGTGGTTTCCCCTGATAATATCCTCCATTCTTATTACCTTTTGGAGGCGTATAAAACCGTCTAAATCCGAAAGAATCATCTCCCATACCTTCAACCTTAAAAATAGTTTCAGGAGGATAATTAGAAGAAATTGGCTCAATATACTTTACATATAAACGCCCACTACTATTTTTCTCCCTTATAGAACCACGCACACTGATTGTTTTGGATAAAAGTTCATTAGGTTTTTCTTTTGTAGCCTTATATTTTTCAGGGGTATATATTTCGACTTTCTTATCATCAAAATAAGTAATCTCCGGTTCACCAAATTCTTCTATTTTCCAAACATAATCATCGAGCGTTTTCTCCTCTATCCTTTTAGGCATTTTGGCATCTAAAGAATTGCTGTAAATCAATGTATATTCCATAATATCATTAAATTCCTTATCCCCAGTTAGAATTCTGTCAGGATGCCTCACTTGAATATTAAATGTACATAAGAATTTAGGAAATATTTCATCCATCAACAGTTTTAAATATGCAAATTCATGATAACTACATTGAACACAGATGATGCCGTCATGAGTTAGCAGTTTTTTTGCTATTTCAAAACGATTACGCATAAATGTGTACCATGATGCATGATTAAATGAATCATTATATCCAAAACTATCACTACCTGTATTATATGGAGGATCAATGTATATCAATTTAACCTTACCCGCATATTTTTTCTTCAATGAATATAAGGCCAATAGATTATTCCCTTTAATAATCAAATTATCATCCGTTGAGACACTTTCCACTTCGTGCTCACCATCAAGATCGTATTTTTTGAAATTAGTCAATATTTTGGGTTCAGTCAAACGGTTAATTTCATCTGGGGCAAGAATTTCATTCCAAAAGACTTCATTCCTCTTGGCATCTTCTTTGGTTTGTCCACCTTCAAGCATACAATCTTTGTAAGGCCATGAAAGCACCACTTCGCGACTTTCAGAGAGGAACTCGCCATCCTCATTTGTCAAGCCAATTTTATTCTTAAAACAGGTGTAGCTATCTGGCAAGAAGCGCTTGTTCATCACGAACTTCTGAAACTTCACCTTGTCGAAAACCTGCACACCATCCACATCCGTAAAGAAATTCTTCTTCAAAGCATCATGCGATAGCAGCAGTTTTATCAAATCGGGGCGAACGGCCAAAGCCGCTTCCACTATTGCATTTTTCAAAAGCACTCCATCTTCTGTACAATATTTGCTCTCCAGCCGGAGCAGCTTTTCCAATTCTTGAAACAGGCTTATATTACTCATCGATAAAATATTTCCATTATTATTTAATCTACTTTATAAAATGTACCGGAACCATAGCCAGACCATACAAGAATTCCCTCATCAAATGTATACAAATAAGGGCTATAACGAAATTTAATATAGAAATCGGTTCCTCTCAGGTTATAAACATAAGAATTTAATTTATCCCCTATCTCAACTTTATATTCTCCTTTATCTATTTGGGTTTTAACCAATACAAAAGAAATCGGCTCGCCATCATCGTCCAATGTTCCGTAGTCCAAATCTATTTTTTCATAAATAGCAATGACATCATGTCCGTCTTGAGTTTTCAAAGTAAAAGAGGAAAACAAAACACTCACAAATAGTAACACAATTAATCTCTTCATAATCATATTATATTCCATTTATACCACCATTTATTACCCAAAGAGTTTACTTTCTAAACTTTTTGATTTAGCAATACTTTCATAATATTCTTGTATTTCCTCATAATTAATGAAAGAAAAACTGCTATCACATGAATTATATGGATATTGCCCTATTACTTGATCAAACTTTTCTCTATGTTTCTCAGGAGCTACAATATAAAACTGTGTTTTAAATTGATTTAATTGCAGGCTTCTATTAAAAGCGCCATTTAAAGTACCTATACTATCGACAATTTCGAACACTTTTTGAGGATATAGTAATCCTTTTTTGTTGAACCATAAAACATCTATCCGTTTCACTTCCCTAATAACTTCCTCATAGGTAAAATTCGGAACTTGTGAAAGTGTCGCAATTTGATTTAAATGAATTCTATCACGATAAAGAGCGGATGGATCTGCTGTATATGTTTCATAATTATTATAATTCCCAATTTCCAAACAGATACCTTCAATAAAAGAATGCATGCGTATCTTATCTTTCTGTTTAGGTGTTGGAGCTTCTACATAATCAGCAAGAGCATAAATACTTAGTCCTATTTTTTTAAACATTCTGTTGTTTCTGATTTCACGATATAAAACACCCCTTATGCCAGCTTGCCAATCTTTAGAGTTTTTTGCCGTTGGATAATATTTCTCAATATTTTCATATATGTCATTCAACGTAGCAGTGCCACCGCGTTCCAACATCACTTGCCTTATTGCTTCTATTTTCGTCATATATTTTCACAGTACAATTATGTAACAAAGAATGAATAATAGTTCATTAAATAAACGAATAATACATTTAGTTTATATTACAAATCCAACTATTAGGAACATATTTTCTTAATTCATCAAGCACAATTTCATACCCTCGCTCCGACTTACACACAAGGTTCCAAAATTTGCTACTAATAAGCAATTCCTCATCAGCAAAAAATTGACGTACACGCCCCTGTGTCCATGGCTTTCCTTCGCCATATCGATTATAGGCGGTTGCAAAACAAATCTTAATATTTTTTTCTGACCCAAGGGTATTGGCAAGAATACAATATTGTTCCAGCAAAGCTTCTTTTTCTGAACGGGCTTTTTTATTATCAAGGTCACCACCTATCTTTAACTCGATAAGGTAGTGCATCCCCGTCTCAATATCTTTCAGATAATAATCACTTTCATGACGTTTACTGTGTCGGGATGTTGATTTTTTGGAACTAATACCTACATAATCAGAAACTTCGGGCTTTTTATGATTGATACCTTTTGTATTTTTATATCTTTCGAGGAGTTCAGCAATATAATCTGTCTGTTCTTGATAGATGGGGCCTTCTACATGCTGACTAACCTCATAATTTAGAGAAGCGATATTAATAGCCATCTTTTCCAACATGTTACCAAGGCTGCTATCCAGCGAACGAGCAAGTGCTGAATAATATTGGATGTCCGCTCCAAGAGCTGCTATAAAAACATTATGTATCTTCATGTTGATAGTCCCTTCTTCATCATCAACCTCACTCAAATGACGGTCTGAAAATCCTGATGCATAAGCTTCAATCGCTTGTCTGATGACCGCACGAATTGCACGTTCCTTATTTACATTCTCAATCATTTTTCTTATGTTTTAATAATATAGCAACTCATATTAATTTAAGGCAAGCCCACTATTTCTTAACATAGGGATATATTAAAATCAAATTGTGACAAAGTTACATTATTTTCTTAATAATACCCGCTGTTTAAGTGAAAATCATCAGAGCAAAATCCAATACAATAGTCACAAAAGTAAAATTGCTATTACAATCAACTAAATGCATACTATTCCTTGAATATTACTCTGTGTGGTATCTTAGCGCATAAACATCTCTTCCGCAAACAAGATTGTTTATCCTCAACACCCCATCGACCTTATCCAATTAATCATAAACAATCTTATATCTTGGCTAATTGTCAGCTGGCGCACCTCCCATTCCATGACAGATGACAATTACAGTTAACTAAAAATGAAAAGACGAACGGAATGGGCATCGCAGCCCCACGCAAAAAAAAGAACGCCTCCCGATTCTTGCAATCAAGAGGCGTCTCTACACAAAAGCTGTGTACTCGAAGCGGGACTTGAACCCGCACAGCCGCAATGGCCAAGGGATTTTAAGTCCCTCGTGTCTACCGATTCCACCATTCGAGCATCCTTTGGAGCGGAAAACGAGACTCGAACTCGCGACCCCAACCTTGGCAAGGTTGTGCTCTACCAACTGAGCTATTTCCGCAAACTGTGTCCGAAAAAGGACGGGTGCAAAGATAAGCAGTTTCCGCTGGACGGCCAAACTTTTCAGACACATTTTTTTTACCACGACAAACTCAACGACCCAGCAGGGCTTTCTCGGCCTGCTCCATCGTGGAGAAGTTGAAACCGTCTACCACCTGGCGCATCAGCTGGGCGATGCGGTCGTTGCACAGGTTGCCGATGCTGCCCTCGTGGGTGTGGTGCACTTCCTTGCAGGGGGTGAAGCGGCCGGCCTCGATGTCGAGACCCACCTTCTTGTAGGCGTCGCGGAAGGGCATGCCTTCGCGGGCCAGGCGGTTGACTTCCTCGACGCTGAAGATGAGCGAATAGCGGTCGTCGTCGAGGATGTGTTCGTTCACCTTGACCGCGTTCATGATGTAGGTGGTCATCTGCAGGCAGTCTTTCAGCTCCTGGAAGGCGGGCAGGAAGACTTCCTTGATGATCTGCAGGTCGCGGAAGTAGCCCGAGGGCAGGTTGTTGGCAATCATCATGATCTGCTGGGGCAGCGACTGGATCTTGTTGCACTTGGCGCGGGTCAGCTCGAAGACGTCGGGGTTCTTCTTGTGGGGCATGATGCTGGAGCCGGTGGTGCACTCGTCGGGCAGCTTGATGAAGCCGAAGTTCTGGCTGTTGAACAGGCAGGCGTCGAAGGCCAGCTTGGAGAGGGTGCCGGCGATGGTGGCCAAGGCGAAGGCGACGTTGCGCTCCATCTTGCCGCGGCCCATCTGGGCGTAGACGACGTTGTAGTTCATGGAGTCGAAGCCCAGCAGGCGGGTGGTCATCGAGCGGTCGAGGGGGAACGACGAGCCGTAGCCGGCGGCGGAGCCGAGGGGATTGCGGTTGCACATGCGGAAGGCGGCCTGCAGGAACATCATGTCGTCCACGAGGCTCTCGGCATAGGCGCCGAACCACAGGCCGAAGGACGAGGGCATGGCGATCTGCAGATGGGTGTAGCCGGGCATGAGGACGTCCTTGTAGCGTTCGCTCTGGCGGATGAGCACGTCGAAGAGCTGCTCGACGGCCTCGGCAATGTCCTTGATCTGCTCGCGGGTGAAGAGCTTGAGGTCGAGCAGCACCTGGTCGTTGCGCGAGCGGCCGCTGTGTATCTTCTTGCCCACGTCGCCCAGCTTGCGGGTGAGCATGAGCTCTACCTGCGAATGGACGTCCTCGACGCCGTCTTCGATGACGAACTCGCCCCGCTCGGCCAGGGCGTAGATCTGCTTCAGCTCGGCCAGGAGCTGCTCCAGCTCGGCAGCGGTGAGCAGGCCGATGCTCTGGAGCATGGTGATGTGGGCCATGGAGCCCAGCACGTCGTGCTTGGCCAGGTAGAGGTCCATTTCGCGGTCGCGCCCCACGGTGAAGCGCTCGATATCCTTGTTTACTTGTACTGATTTTTCCCAAAGTTTCTGTGCCATGTCACTATTTCCTCCACACAAATTGTTTTCAATCGTTATTCATATTGTATCAGGGCCAGCATGTCGGCCATCTTTTCCAGTCCTTCCTGCAGGGGCTTCTGCACCATCGCCTTCATGAAGGGGTTGAGCTCCATGCCGATGGTGAGCTTCATCTTGCACTCGGCCTCGCCCGTGGGCACGATCTGGATCCAGAGGTTGAAGGGCAGCGGCGAGGTGGTGGTGCCAAACTTGATGCACTTCTCGGGCTCGCGCTCCACGATCTCCAGGGTGATGGTCCCCACGGGAGGCACTTCGACACTGAGGCTGTCTGCCGTGAACGACAGGTTCTTCACCTTGTCTTCGGGCAGGCGGTCCTTGATTTTCTCCAGATTGCTCAAATCGGACAATTTGCCGTAAACGGCGCTTTGGGAGGCGGGAATCACCTTCACTCCACTCTCAAATTTCGTCATAATCTACTCAGTTCTTTTTTAAGGCAAAAAAGAACTACCCGGGCAGGAGCTGTCCGAACAGTTCTTTTCTTACTATGGATTTACAAATCAAGATTCTTACTTTCCGGCGGCGTCCCAGTGTGCAGGGTCTTTTCTCCATTCGTCGAGCGTGGGGATGTCCTGCTCTTCGATATAACCCGTACGCACGGCCACGTCGAGAACGGCTTCGTAGTTGGTGAGCGTCACCAGGGGCACCTTGGCGTCCTTGAAGGCTTTCTCGGCAATGGGGAAGCCGTAGGTGTAGGAGGCTACCATGCCGATCACCTCGCAACCGTCGCGGCGGATGGCCTCAACGGCCTTCAGGCTGCTGCCGCCCGTCGAAATGAGGTCCTCGACCACCACTACCTTCATGCCCGGACGGAGCTCTCCTTCGATGAGGTTCTCCAAGCCATGGTCTTTCGGGGTGGAGCGGACATATACAAACGGCAGGTTCAGCGCGTCGGCCACCAGCGCGCCCTGAGGGATGGCTCCCGTGGCTACACCGGCAATGGCGTCGACCTGCCCGAAACGTTCGAGAATCAGTCGTGTTATTTCAATCTTTACAAAATTGCGGAGAGAAGGATAAGAAAGCGTCTTGCGGTTATCACAATAGAAAGGCGATTTCCAGCCCGAAGCCCAGGTGAAGGGATTGGCCGGTTGAATCTTTACTGCTTTAATTTTCAATAACTTCTCTGCGAACAACTTTTCTAAATTTCTCATAGCGGATTATTGTTTATAATCAAATATGGTACAAAAGTACGGAAACAGAATGAAAATAGAAAAGGAATGGTCGATATTTTTTTCACGCCTCATTCATTTTCATCGGAGAGGTCGATGCAGCGACCGATGTCGTCCATCGAAAAGCCGCGCCCCAGGGCGAAACGGGCGAGCTTGGCGCGGGCTTCGTAGTCGTTGCGCGCGCGGAGGGTCTTCCGCTTCGAGGCAAGCAGGGCACGCAGGGACGAGAGGTAGGCGTCGGCGTCGACCACCTCGTCGAGCAGGGGGGCGTAGACCGACTCGGGGATGCGCTTGAGGCGCAGGGCCTGGCCGATCTTGACCTTGCCCCACCCGGCAAAAAGAGACTTGTCGCGGATGAAGGCGCGGCAGTAGCGCTCGTCGTCGACGAAACGCTCTTCTTCCAGACGGGCCACGATGCGGGCGGCCGCCTCGGCGGACAGCCCCCAGCGGAGAGCTTTCTCGCCAACTTCGGCCCGGCAATGCTCGGCCGACGAACACCAGGCCGCCAGGCGGCTCAGGGCTTCTTGTTCACTGATGGCTGCTTTCATGATTTTTCTGCGATAACGAAACGGGGGTTCTGCGAAAGGTCTTTTTCCACACGGACGTGGGTGTAGCCCAGGGACTGGAGCATGTCTGCCGTCTGGGGGCCATAGGCGCGGTTGATCTCAAAATAGAGCCGTCCGCCGCCGGCCAGCAGCTGCCGTCCCAGCGAGGCGATGCGGCGGTAGAAGCGCAGGGGGTCGTCGTCGGGCACGAAGAGGGCCAGCGAGGGTTCCCAGCGGAGGACGTTGGGCTCCATGTCGCGCCGCTCGGAGTCGGTGACGTAGGGCGGGTTGCTGACGATGACGTCGTAACGGTCTGCGCCGTCGGGTTCGCAGGTGAGGACGTCGCGCTGCTCGAAGCGCACATCGGCCTCCAGCCGGCGGGCGTTGGAGCGGGCCACCTCGAGGGCGGGGGCCGACACGTCCCAGGCGGTGACCTGCGCGCGGGGCAGGTCTTTGGCCAGCGTGACGGCGATGCAGCCGCTGCCTGTGCCCACATCGAGTACCCGCGCGCCGGCAGGCACCTCGCGAAGCATCCGCTCGACCAGCTCTTCCGTCTCGGGGCGGGGTATCAGCACCGCAGGGGTCACGCAGAAGTCCCTGCCCAGGAAGCGCGCCCGACCCTCGATGTACTGCAGGGGCTCAAAATTGCAGAGCCGCGTCAGAATGTCGTCCAGTTCCTGTTCGTTTTTTGAAGATAAAGCTATATCTTTGCCCAGGTAATAGTCGGCCGACGACTGCCCCAGCAGGTCGCAGCACACGATGCGCGACAGGGCCGCCGCCTCGCCTGCCTCGTAGCAGGCCGCCAGGCGGGAACGGATGGAAGCGATGGTCACTATGCTCATATAGTCAAAAAAATGAAAAGTTTGTACAAACGGGGATAATGTCGTGCAAAAGTAGGCATTCTCCCCCAAAAACGAAGAATATGGAAGACGAAAAATACATGCGCCGATGCATCCAGCTGGCGCGAAACGGACTCTGCAACGCCGCTCCCAACCCCATGGTGGGGGCGGTCATCGTACACGACGGACGCATCATCGGCGAGGGCTACCACGTGCGCTGCGGGCAGGCCCACGCCGAGGTGAACGCCGTCCGCTCCGTCCGCGAGCCGGCCCTGCTGAAGGAGGCCACCCTCTACGTCAGCCTGGAACCTTGTGCCCACTACGGCAAGACGCCGCCCTGCGCCGACATGATTGTGGAGAAGCAGATACCACGTATCGTCGTCGGGTGTCAGGACCCCTTTGCCAAGGTGGCGGGACGAGGCATCCAGAAGCTGCGCGACGCGGGCCGCGAGGTGGTGGTGGGCGTGCTCGAGGACGAGTGCCGCGCCCTGATCCGACGCTTCATCACCTTCCACACCCGCCGGCGCCCCTACATCACGCTGAAGTGGGCCGAGTCGGCCGACGGCTTCATCGACCGCCTGCGGACGGACGGACACCCCACCGTGCTCTCCAGCCCCCTGACGGCCATGCTGGTACACAAGATGAGGGCCGAGCATGCGGCCATCCTCGTGGGCACCGACACCGCCCGCCTGGACAACCCCAGCCTCAACGTGCGCCACTGGTACGGCCCCGCACCCGTGCGCGTCACCATCGACCGCCATCACCGCCTGCCGCAGGACCTGCACCTGTTCGACGGCTCCTCGCCCACGCTGGTCTACACCCGCGAATCGCTGGAAGAGATACTGGCCGACCTCTACGACCGCCAGCTGCAGTCGCTCCTGGTGGAGGGCGGAAGCCGCCTGCACCAGTCGTTCATCGACGCGGGCCTGTGGGACGAGATCATGGTCGAGGAAGCTCCCGTCAGGCTGGGCGAGGGCGTCAGCGCGCCCGTCGTCAGCCCGCGGATACCCTACCGGCGGGAGTGCCACTTCGGCCGCTTCTACCGCCACTACCTGGCGGCGGAGACCTGCCCCGATACACCTGCAGAAAGCCTGTTTTAATCGACAAAAACCAGCGTATTATCTATAATTTTATATAAAACTTCCCGACAAAGGCATTTTAGAATAAAAATGTTCCTATTTTTGCAGCTTGTAAATAAACAACATAAAAGCAACATAGTAGCCAATTAGCAACAAATGAGACTGAAGTTTTTATCTATCATTGTAAGTTTTCTCATCGTGTCCGTCGCCGTCAGTTCGTGCCTGAACTCGGACAACAACTACGAATTCAGCACCGACGCCACGATACACGCTTTCCAGCTCGACACCATCTATGGCAAGACTTACAAGTTTGAAATAGACCAGATACAGCGCATCATCTACAACCGCGACTCCCTCCCCATGAGCGCGGACACCATCATCGACAGCATCCAGATCAAGACATTCACCACGACCAGCGGCATCATCATGTCGGGCACACCCGACACGCTGCTCAATACGGACAACTACCAGAACCTGCTGCCTGCCATGAACGCTTCGCCCGGCATGACCTTTACCGTGCTGGCCGCCGACGGCGTCACCAAGCGGCAATACCACCTGGTGATCAACGTACACCGCGAAGACCCCGACTCGCTGGTGTGGAAGAAGATGGACGCCATCCCCTCCTTCAACGCCGCCACAGGCCAGCTGAAGGCAGTGACGCTGGACAAATATCTCCTGGTATATACAGGCCTGCAGACGGCCTACCGCACCTCGACCGTGCCCACTGAATACGGCTGGGAAGCCTTGACGACCGACCTGCCGACCAACGCCGTGACGGCCTCCCTCACCAACCATCAGGACACCCTGCTGGTCAACACCGACGACGGGGCTGTCTATGCCTCGACCGACGGCATCGGATGGAGCCGGCGGGAAGCCCTGAGCGGACAGGTGGTCAGCCTGCTGGCCAGCTTCCCCGCCAACCAGACAAGCGCCACGCCCGCCACGCTGAACGCCATCGTGAAGGATGCGGCCGACGGCAAGAGCTACTTCGCCACGACCACCAGCACCCTGTCGGCCTGGACGCTGGGCGAAGAGGTGCCCGAAGGATTTCCCTCGGCTCCCTATACAGCCTGCATGAGCCTGACGTCCAACGGACTGAACAAGGCTTTCCTCGTGGGCAGCGAGGCAGAAGGCAGCGAGCAGACCGTCCCCTGGTCGTCCATGACCGGAACGGGATGGGTGGACCTGAGCACGACTTCCGATACCCATTGCCCTGCCCTGTCGCGTCCCTACATCATGAACTACGGCGACGCCCTCTACATCTTCGGCGGACAGCTGGAGAGCTTCTACAAGTCGGCCACGGGCGGCATCGCCTGGGAGAAGCCCGAAGAGAAATTCCTGTTCCCCGCAGAGTTTGCCCTGAAGGGGACATCCTATACCGCCACCGTAGACCAGAACAACTACATCTGGATCGTATGGGGAGGCGCGGGCCACGAGGTGTGGCGCGGCTGCCTCAACCAACTGAAAAAGTACTAACACCGACTTTATTGATATAAAGATGACGTATAAAGAACAAATCGACCTTGACAGAATACCGCGGCACGTGGCCATCATCATGGACGGCAACGGACGATGGGCCAAGCAACGCGGACAGGAACGCAGCTTCGGACACCAGGCCGGCGCCGAGACGGTACATGTCATCGCCGAAGAGGCGGCCCGCCTGGGCATCCGATACCTGACGCTCTACACCTTCTCTACCGAGAACTGGAACCGTCCCGAAACGGAAATCGCCGCCCTCATGAGCCTGCTCTTCGACTCCATCGAGGAAGAGACCTTCATGAAAAACAACATCCGCTTCCGCGTGATAGGCGACACGGCCAAGCTGCCTGCCAACGTGCAGACACGCCTCAACGCCTGCATCGAGCATACCTCTGCCAACACGGGCATGTGCCTGGTGCTGGCCTTGAGCTACTCCTCGCGCTGGGAACTGACCGAAGCCACCCGCCAGATAGCCCGAAAGGTGCAGGCGGGACTCCTGACGCCCGAGCAGATAGACGACCATACCATCGACGAGCATCTGGCCACGAGCTTCATGCCCGACCCCGACCTGCTGATACGCACGGGTGGCGAACTCCGCCTGAGCAACTACCTGTTGTGGCAATGTGCCTACTCGGAGCTATACTTCTGCGACACCTACTGGCCCGACTTCAAGGAAGAGGAGCTGTGCCGCGCCATCTGCGACTATCAGAAACGCGAACGCCGTTTCGGCAAGACCAGTGAACAAATCAGTTGAACCACCTGACAGACAGACGCTCAACGTTGAAATAAAGGAACCTGTAACATTATTAATATATATAGTGAATAGAATGCAGCATCGTATCTTCTCCATATTGGTAGGAGCACTCCTCATCCTCGGCTGCCTGCCGGTAGCAGCGCAGGACAACAACACGGAAAAACCCGTTGTCCTCTACACCAGCACGCCCAAGAAGTATGAAATAGCAGACATCCGCGTAGAGGGTGCCGACAATTACGAAGACTATGTCATCATCAACCTGTCCGGACTTTCGAAAGGACAAGTCATCTCCATCCCCGGCGAGGAAATCAGCCAGGCGTGCAAGCGCTACTGGCGCCACGGACTCTTCTCGGACGTCGCCATCACGTGGGACAAGGTGGAGGGCGACAAGGCCTGGATCACCATCCACGTCAAGATGCGCCCGCGTGTGTCTGAAATCCGCTTCCATGGCGTCAAGAAGTCCGAACGCGAAGACCTCGAAGCCAAAATCGGCATGATCAAGGGAAACCAGATCACCCCTAACCAGATAGACCGCGCCAAGACACTGATACAGCGCTACTTCGACGACAAGGGATTCAAGAACGCCGAGGTCATCATCAACCAGAAGGATGACAAGAACAACGAAAACCAGGTCATCGTCGACATCGAAATCGACAAGAAGGAGAAGGTGAAGGTGCACAAGATCACCATCGAAGGCAACAAGGCCATCACTGCCAAGAAGCTGAAGCGCGTGATGAAGAAGACCAACGAGAAGGGCAAGCTGCTCAACCTCTTCCGCACGAAGAAGTTCGTGGAGGAGAACTACGAGGCCGACAAGCAGCTCATCATCGACAAGTATAACGAGCTGGGCTACCGCGACGCCATGATCGTGGCCGACAGCGTGACGCCCTACGACGAAAAGACGGTCGACGTCTACCTGCAGATTGAAGAAGGACAGAAGTACTACCTGCGCAACGTGACGTGGGTGGGCAACACGCTCTATCCGTCCGAGCAGCTGAACTACCTGCTCCGCATGAAGAAGGGCGACGTCTACAACCAGAAGCTGCTCGAAGAACGTACCTCGACCGACGACGACGCCATCGGCAACCTGTACTACAACAACGGTTACCTCTTCTACAGCCTCGACCCCGTGGAGGTGAACATCGTGGGCGACTCCATCGACCTCGAAATGCGTATCTACGAAGGCCGCCAGGCTACCATCAACAAGATTATCATCAGCGGCAACGACCGTGTATATGAAAACGTGGTGCGCCGCGAACTCCGTACCCGCCCGGGCGACCTTTTCAGCCGCGAAGAGCTGATGCGTTCGCTCCGTGAAATCCAGCAGATGGGACACTTCGACCCCGAACAGCTCCAGCCCGACATCAAGCCGCACCCCGAAGACGGTACGGTGGACATCGGCTATCCGCTCGTGTCCAAGGCCAACGACCAGGTGGAATTCTCCGCCGGCTGGGGACAGACGGGTATCATCGGAAAGCTGAGCCTGAAGTTCACCAACTTCTCGCTGGCCAACCTCCTGCATCCGGGCGAGAACTACCGAGGCATCCTGCCGCAAGGCGACGGACAGACGCTGACCATCAGCGGACAGACCAACGCCAAATACTACCAGTCGTACAGCGTTTCCTTCTACGACCCGTGGTTTGGCGGCAAGCGTCCGAACGCCTTCTCCGTGTCGGCCTTCTACTCCCGCCAGACGGACATCAGCAGCCAGTACTACAACGATGCCTACTACAACAGCTACTACAACAGCCTCTATAGCGGCATGTACGGCTACGGCCTCTACAACTATGGCAACTACACCAACTACGAAAACTACTACGACCCCGACAAGTCGGTACAGATGTATGGTGTGGCCATGATGTTCGGTAAGCGTCTGAAGTGGCCCGACGACTACTTCCAGTTCACCGCCGAGCTGTCCTACCAGCGCTACGTGCTGAGAGACTGGCAGTATTTCCCCGTGACCAACGGCAAGTGCAACGACCTGAGTCTGAACCTGACCCTGTCGCGAAGCTCCATCGACAACCCCATCTATCCGCGCCAGGGTTCCGAGTTCTCTCTCTCCGTACAGTTCACCCCGCCCTACTCTTCGTTCGACGGCGTGGACTACAGCAAGTACAACCTGAACAGCCAGGACGACATCAACAAGATGCACAAGTGGGTGGAATATCACAAGTGGAAATTCAAATCGAAAGTATACATCCCGTTGATGGACCCCTACACCGTGAAGCGCACCCCCGTACTCATGGGCCGCGTGGAGTTTGGTATCCTGGGTCACTACAACAAGTACAAGAAGTCGCCGTTCGGCACCTTCGAAGTGGGTGGTGACGGTATGACAGGCTACTCGTACTATGCAACCGAGACCATCGCCCTGCGTGGTTACGAAAACGGCTCACTGGCTTCCTACGGCAACGAAGGCTATGCCTACACACGCCTCGGCCTTGAGTTGCGTTACCCGCTGATGCTCGAGACAAGTACCAGCATCTACGCCCTGACCTTCGTCGAGGCCGGTAACGCATGGCAGGAAGTGAGCGACTTCAACCCCTTCGAGCTGAAGCGTTCGGCCGGTGTCGGTGTCCGCATCTTCCTCCCGATGGTAGGTATGATGGGTATCGACTGGGCATACGGTTTCGACAAGGTACGCGGTTCGAGCTCCTACGGCGGAAGCCAGTTCCACTTCATCCTGGGACAAGAATTCTAACCACAATGTTTCACCAAAACCGAATAATCATGAAAAAGAATGTTTTAACGACTTTGTTGCTGCTGGCTACATTCAGCCTGGCGGCACACGCACAGAAGTTCGCCCTGATCGACATGGAATACATCCTGAAGAATATCCCGGCCTACGAGCAGGCCAACCAGCAACTGGAGCAGGCCAGCAAGCAGTGGCAGGCCGAAATCGAGAAGGCCGGCGAGGAAGCCAAGAGCCTGTATGAGAACTACCAGGCCACGGCCAAGAACCTGAGCGACGCCCAGCGCACGCAGAAGGAAAACGAAATTGTGGAGAAGGAAAAGGCACTGGCCGAACTCCGCCGCCAGTACTTCGGCCCCGAAGGCGAGCTTTACAAGAAACGCGAAGCGCTCATCGGCCCCATCCAGGACCAGATATACAACGCCGTCAAGGAGATTGCCACACAGCAGGGATATGCCGTCGTGACCGACCGCGCCTCGGCCAGCAGCATCATTTTTGCCTCGCCCAGCATCGATATCAGCAACGAAGTGCTGGCAAGGTTAGGATATTCCAATTAAAATCAATATTTTTGCAACCGAGAGAAACTTAGAAAAACAATTCTATTTAAAAATAAACATTATGCTTAAAAAAATCGCACTCATCGTAGTAATGTTCATCCTCCCCCTGGGGATGATGGCGCAGGCCAAGTTCGGCCACATGAATTCGCAGGAGATCATCACCGTGATGCCTGAATTCACCAAAGCCCAGACCGACCTGGACGCCCTTTCAAAACAATATCGTGAAGAAATGCAACGCTCCGAAGAAGAGTTCAACAGAAAATATCAGGAACTGCTCCAGCAGCAGGACTCTCTGCCCAAGAACATCCTCGAAAGACGCCAGAAGGAAGTACAGGACATGGCACAGCGCCAGCAGCAGTTCCAGCAGGAAGCCTACCAGGCCATGGAAAAGGCTCAGCAGGATGCCATGGTACCCATCTACAAGAAGCTGGACGAAGCCGTACAGGCTGTAGGCAAGGCTGAAGGTGTAGTCTACATCTTCGACATCGCCCGTACGCCGGTCGCTTACATCGGTAGCGAAAGCATCGACCTCACCGCCAAGGTAAAGACTCAACTGGGCATCAAGTAAACCCACATAACCGTACTTTTTAACCAGCAGGGGGGAGGCGGCCGGACAGGCACCTTCCCCCTCTTCATTTCACGCATGAAACAGACACTCCCCACTCAGCCAGGCCCCATCGGCGTGTTCGACTCCGGCTACGGAGGCCTCACCATCCTGAGCAAAATCAGAGAGGCCCTTCCCCAGTACGACTTCATCTACCTGGGCGACAATGCCCGCGCCCCCTACGGCACCCGCTCCTTCGACATCGTCTACGAGTTCACCCTCCAGGCCGTCCGCCGTCTGTTCGAACTGGGCTGCCACCTGGTGATACTGGCCTGCAACACCGCTTCGGCCAAAGCCCTGCGCAGCATCCAGATCAACAACCTGCCTACGATCGACCCCGACCGCCGCGTGCTGGGCGTCATCCGCCCTACGGTGGAGTGCATCGGCAACCTGACCCACACGCGCCACATCGGCGTGCTGGGCACAGCCGGCACCATCAAGTCCGAGTCCTACGTGATGGAAGTCCGCAAGCTCTTCCCCGACATCCGCGTCAGCGGGCAGGCCTGCCCCATGTGGGTGCCGCTCGTGGAGTATGGCGAGTCGCAGAGCGACGGAGCCGACTACTTCGTGCAGAAATACATCGACGCCCTGCTGGCGCAGGACGAGCGGATAGATACCGTCATCCTTGGCTGTACCCACTATCCCCTGCTCCTGCCCAAAATCAGGCGCTACATGCCCGAAGGCATCACCATCGTGTCGCAAGGCGAGCTGGTGGCCGAGAGTCTGAAGGACTACCTCCGCCGCCACCCCGACATGGATGCCCGCTGCACCCGTGGCGGAGGGTGCACCTACTACACCACCGAGTCCGAAGAAAAGTTTGCCGATTCGGCCTCAGCCTTCCTCAACGAAACCATCCGCGTCAGCCGCCTCGACCTGAACGAATGACAGGGTGCACCACAACCTGCTGCCTTCCGACGACACAACAGCAGAAAACAGGAAGCAAATGCATCTTTTCGCATAAATAATCGTCACTTCACATGCTTTTGAAAAATGAATTTGTTACTTTTGTGGGACCAAACCTTTTAAATCGGAAAAGTCATGAAAGCTGAAGACAAAAGCAAACTCGTGGAAGTATTCAAAGGCTCCCTGTGGGAAGCCGAGTTGGTCAAGGGCCTGCTGGAGGCCAACGGCGTGAAAGCGGTCACCAAGGACGACATGGCCGTCAACGTGGCCCTGCCCGAAACGGCCATCGATGTCACCGTACTGGTGAACGAAGCCGACTACGAACCCGCCATGGAGGTGATGCGCGCACGCGACAGGGAAGCCAACCCCTAACAACGATTCTCCCTACCAACTACCACAAATATGAAACAACCTTTCACTCGGATTGCTGTCAAAGTAGGCAGCAACGTACTGACACGCACCGACGGGACGCTGGACATCACCCGCATGTCTGCCCTCGCCGACCAGATAGCCGCCCTCCACAAGACGGGCATCGAAATCATTCTCGTCTCCTCGGGAGCCGTCGCTTCGGGCAAGAGCGAAATCAGTCCGGCCTGCTCGCTGAACGATGTCGACCAGAGACAGTTGTTCTCCGCCGTGGGACAGGCCAAGCTCATCAACCGCTACTTTGAGCTCTTCCGCGAGCATGGCATCCCCGTGGGACAGGTGCTCACGGTCAAGGAAAACTTCGCCTCGCGCAGCCACTACCTGACGCAGCAGAACTGCATGAGGGTGATGCTGGAGAACGGCGTCATCCCCATCGTCAACGAGAACGACACCATCTCGCTCAGCGAACTGATGTTCACCGACAACGACGAACTGTCCGGCCAGATAGCCACGATGATGGAGGTACAGGCGCTCATCATCCTGAGCAACATCGACGGCATCTACAACGGCGCGCCCACCGACCCGACGTCGCACATTCTGCGCGAAATCAGCCCCGACGACCGGCTGGACGACTACATCCAGAGCGACAAGTCGAGCCTGGGACGGGGCGGCATGCACACCAAAGCCCGCATCGCCCGCCAAATAGCGGCGCGGGGCATCGACGTGTACATCGCCAACGGCAAGCGCAACGACATCCTGACCGACCTGATGGAGCGGCCCGAAGAAACACCCTGCACCCACTTCCTTCCATCGCACCAGCCCACCCAAGGAGCAGCCACCCCACCGGCACCTCCCTCGCTGGAAGACACCTTCGCCGCCGTCCGTACAGCCAGCCTCCACCTGCTGGCCCTGAACGACGAAGACATCAACCGCGCCCTGCGTGCCGTGGCCGATGCCGTGGAGGCCGACCTGCCCGACCTGCTGGAAGAGAACCGCAAAGACCTGGCCCGCATGAGCCCCTCCGACCCCAAATACGACCGGCTGAAACTGACCGAAGCCCGACTGAAAGACATCGCCGACGGTATCCGCCACGTGGCCACCCTGCCCTCGCCGCTGGGACGCATCCTCAAGGAGTCGACACTGCCCAACGGCCTGCACCTGCAGAAGAGGAGCATCCCCTTCGGCGTCATCGGCATCATCTACGAGGCACGCCCCAACGTGACGCTCGACGTCTTCGCCCTCTGCCTGAAGAGCGGCAACGCCTGCCTGCTGAAGGGCGGAAGCGACGCCGACCAGTCCAACCGCGCCCTGGTGCGTACCATACACCGCGTACTGGCCCAGCAGGGCATCGACACGCGTTGCGTCGAGCTGCTGCCCGCCAGCCACGAGGCTGCCGCCGAACTGCTCCATGCCGAAAAGTACGTGGACCTCATCATTCCCCGCGGAGGCAGCAAGCTGATAGACTTCGTCCGCCGCGAGGCAACCGTGCCAGTCATCGAAACGGGCGCAGGCATCTGCCACACTTACTTCGACCGCGATGGCGACCTGACCAAAGGCACTGCCATCGTCTTCAATGCCAAGACCCGCCGCGTCAGCGTGTGCAACGCGCTGGACTGCCTGCTGACAGACCGCCAACGCCTGGCCGACCTGCCCCAACTCTGCGCGCCGCTGGCCCAGAAGAACGTCATCCTCTATGCCGACGAACCAGCCTACGCCGCCCTGAAGGGACATTACCCCGACGAATGGCTCCTCCCGGCCACGGAAGAAGACTTCGGCCGCGAATTTCTGGATTACAAGATGGCCATCAAGACCGTAGACGGCCTGGACGAAGCCCTGGCCCACATCCGCCGATACAGTTCCCGCCACAGCGAGTGCATCGTGACAGAAAACGCCGCTACCGCCACCCGCTTCTGCCGCGACGTGGACGCCGCCTGCGTCTATGTCAACGCGCCGACCTCGTTCACCGACGGAGGCCAGTTCGGCATGGGCGCGGAGATAGGCATCAGCACGCAGAAACTGCATGCCAGAGGTCCCATGGCACTGGAGGAAATCACCACCTACAAGTGGATCATTGAAGGAAACGGACAGGTGCGCAAGCCTTAGAAGACGGGGATGGTATAGACCAGTCCCAACGAGATGCGCTGCGAGGAATAGTCATCGGCCCCCAATGCCTTGGCACGGGCCGTCAGACCATGCCGTTTGTAGAGCAGGTGCAGGTAAATCTTCAGCTCGCTGTTGTCCATCGGGAAGTACTCGGCGCAAAGCTGGGCATTCCACGTGCGGCGGTAGAGGCCTTCCTCGTACGGACCGTTCGCACGATACACGCCGCCCAGTTCGTAGGCACCTTTGGCATAGACATTCCAATGCTTGTGCACCCGATAGTCCAGGTTGACGATGGTGGTGAAGTATTGTACGTGTTGGGCCGTCACCCCACCCTCGGGCAGGGAGGCCGACAGCTCGCTGACCAGTCCCTTCGTGTCGATGCCCTCGCGCGAGTACATCAGGTCGACATAGGCCACCACAGGCCCTTTTTCCCAGACATTACCCGCTGTCACATACAGGATGTCACGTTTGCGGGCCAGCTCGCCCCACGAAAGGGAGTAGCGCAGATTCAGGGCCTTGTTGCAGAAGTAGCCGTCCCAGTTGAGGGTCGAAAGCACAGGTACCTTCACCTTCTCCACCCCCTCGGGCCGCCCGTACAGAAAGGCTTCATCGCCCCGCCCGGCCGAATTGTTCACCATCTGCACATTAATCTGCTGCGTGGGCGACAAGATGACAGACCCGTTCACGCCCGCCTGATAGCAGTCGATATAATTGTTGAAGTCGCTAAACTCACGCACCCGAATGGCATTCACCCAATATTCATAACCGCCCAGCTGGATGGCCTGCTTGCCCACCGTCAGCGCAAAGCGGGGCTTCACGTGCCACCCGACGGACGCGCACTCTACCGACGAGGACAGGTTGTCCAGCACGCGTGGATTGCTGTACTTGTTGAAGGACTGGCGGAAATGATAGGAAAAGTTCTTGCCAAAATCGCCCAGCAACTCCAAGCGCACTCCGTTGATCTTGAACGCGGCCTCGTCGAGCGACCCGTCCACAAAATTGGCGGCCGCCGAGGTATAGAACTGCAGGTTCATGCTACTCGACGTGATGGACTTGCCTCCCTTGGTGAAGCGTTCGAGCAAGGTACGGCCTTCTTCCGGCTCGATCAGAGGTTCCTGCGCCTGCATCTTCATGCCCAGCAACAGACAGCAGGTCAATAGCCATGTTTTCTTCATATCAGACTTTTGTAGGGTTTACAAGGCAAATATAAAGAAAAAGCCGGACATTGTCCGACTTCCTGCAAAAAAGAAGGTGTGCCACAGGGGAAATTCCCTTCCGACACACCTTCTTCTTTATATCCAGTTTACTTATTTCTTGTCAGCTTCCTGAGCCCATTCCTTGGCGCCCTGCTCTTTCAGCTTGGCGGTGAAGGCCTGTGCTTTGTCCATGCTGGCCTTTTCGTCCTCGGGGCTTGCATAGGCATGCTTGTAACCCTTCACAACGTTCCATTCGCCACGGGTAAAGTCGGGGAATTCGACCGGAGCGCAACCGTTGTCCATAGACAGCTCACCCAGCTCGGCCAGGCAGCACCACTCGGCCAGGTCGTATACATCCATATCCAGCGGCAGACCGTTCTGCAGGCAGTATACCAGACGGCTGTCCATGATGAAGTCCATACCACCGTGACCGCCCACTTCCTTGGCCATCTCACCATATTTCTTCAGGATGGGGTGCTGGTATTTTTCAACCAGTGCCTTCATGTCGGCATCAGACATGAATCCGTGTGCACTCAGGTCGTCTACCTTGGGCTGTACACCCGAAGCGCTCATCTGTGCGGCATCGAGGGCATAGCCTTCTACCGGATACTTGTTGGCGAAGCCTTTGGTACCGGTCAGCTGATACAGACGGTTGTAGGGCTGGGGAGTCATAACGTCGTGCTGGATTTCAATCACCTTGCCGTTGGCCGTACGGATCAGCGTAGTGGTGTGGTCACCGTTGCGGAAGTTGTTGCAGACAGAGTCTGTTCTTTCCTCCACGAGAGCCTTGCCGATCACCGACTTGGTATCCATCGCTACCAGCGTCGTCATGCGGTCGCCACGATGGATGTTGAGTGCCTGTGCCACAGGGCCAAGGCCGTGAGTGGCGTATACGTCGCCGCGATGACGCATGTTGTAGTCCAGACGCCAGCCCAGCTTGTCGTTCTCGCCGTTCTTCCAATAGTAATCCCAGAATTCGTTCAAGTTGTGGATATAGGCACCCTGTGCGCGGATCACCTCGCCGAACACGCCGTTCTGGGCCATGTTCAACGTATTCATTTCGAACCAGTCGTAACAGCAGTTCTCCAGAATCATGCAATGCTTGCGGTTTTTCTCGCTCAGGTTGATCAGCTCCCAGCATTCCTTCAGGTTCATGGCCGAAGGTACTTCAATGGCCACGTTCTTGCCGTTCTCCAAAGCACACTTGGCAATGGGGAAGTGATGCAACCAGTCGGCAGCGATGTAAACCAGGTCAATGTCATCGCGCTTGCAGAGCTCTTCATAGCCCTTGGCGCCAGAATAGATGGCAGCTTTCGGCAGGGAAGCCTTCTTGAGCAGCTGCTGGCAGCGCTCGGCACGTTCCTTCTCATAGTCGCAAAGAGCTACAATCTGAGTACCGGGGATATAAGTGAAGCGCTCTACAGCACCCGGACCACGCATGCCCAGGCCCACAAAGCCCACACGCACAACGTCCATCTTCGGGAGGGTCAGTCCCAGCACGCTCTGTTGTCCGGCCGGACGTTCGGGCGTTTTCACTACGATGGTTCCTTGTTTCCACTCCCACTGCGTACCCTTGTCGTTCGTCTGAACGGTCGAGGTCGACTGTGTGGAGCATGCACCCAAAGCCAATGACATGGCTAACAATAATGTTCCAATTTTTTTCATAAACGGTTTATATTTAAAAGTTAAAGAATAAAATGATTCTTTTCACAGAAAGAAGGGAGCGCGTCCGGCCCATGGTTTCGAACCGCCACGCGCCTCTTCTATTAAATATGTCGCAAAGGTAGACATTACTTGCTCACGAAACAAGAATATCCCTTTCTTTTTCAAAACTTTCTGACTTCCATCCGCTTGTTCACCAGTAGACCGTCCTTGGCCTGCAGATTGAGCTTTACGTTTCAGCCAGCCTTCAGCTTGACGACAAACAGGTCCCATCGGTCAAACCGGTCTGTTTCTTACCGGTCTGTCACTCCGCAATCGACACGTTCGTCACCCGTTCCAGCCGGAAACGGTTCCGATTGAAATGGAACGGAGGATATTCCCGATTCGTCCGAATCACATTGTTCCGAAAGACCAGGCCGTCGACCGACTTCGCATACAGGATAGGGACATCGAACGTGTCGAACGTATTGCCCTCAATCACAATGCCGCCGTCTTTCCCACCATGGAAATAAGCCTGTTGTTGCTCCAGTTCGGGAATTTCGGGATATATGGATATCACAGCATTGGTGAACTGGTACAGGCTGGTCAGGGCATTGATGAAACGGTTGTTTCGAATCAAAACCCTGCGGCAGGCACCTGTCTCAAACCATCCGTTACAGTCACCGCACAACAGGATGGCCGTACCCGAAGTATGGTCAAAGGTATTGTTTTCCACCAACGTAGGCCGTGGCGTACTGAACAAGGCTCCCCGGGCCCGGTTGTTCCGAATCAGATTGCCCGCGAACACCACTTCGGGAGCCCACGTCAGATTTTCAATGCCGAAACCATCCGCTTCACTGACAGAAGCATCTACCGGTTCCTGGAAGATGATCAGAAACTCGCGTGCGCCCTCCGTCGTCTCGCGGTCGTAAGGGCGGATGGAAGCGATTCGGTTCGTCCCGCCTGTCAGTTCCATGGTACGTGAACGGACGAACTGCACTTCGTCACCTGTCCGTCCCCATTCGAAGCCCCAAGCCTGGTCGTGCATGTAGCGGCCCACCAAAGTATGGTTGTCCAGCCGTCTGATGACTTTCAGATACGTGCCGTGCACATTGATGGCATCGTCCATCATTCCCTCGTACAAGCCGTTGCAGGAAACAATCTTCCCCTTGCAGCCCGAGAAATGGGTAGCATCGGCCTGCGTCGTGAAGTAACGCGGATCGTCGTCTCCCTTCAGGCAGACCTGAAACTTCTCGAGCGTGATGTTTTCACAAAGCTGTGCCAGCAACCCCATCCCTTCGGCATAGTGTACCCGGATGTTCTCCAGGCGCGTATCCACGTTGTGCGACAGGAATATTCCCGGCGTAGGCCGCCCCCATCCACGCATCACGAAGATGGTACCCGGCACCAGCTTCTCGTCCTTCCAGGCAGGCGCCTGTACGCAACCGTCGTCCGTCAGGAAAGCTCCCCGGGTGTTGCAGCCACGGTCACCGGCGTTGTAGACAATCCGTTTGGTCGTTTTTTCAAAAGGAATGCCCCAGTTGTGCCTCACCGTCCAGCCGTCGCCGTATGCTTCGAATACGCTGTCCTTGGAAATGCGGTACTTTACCCACGGAGCAGGTTTGAAGGTGATACCCTCCCGAGGGTCGTTCTTCACTATCTCTACCTGCGCGATATGTGGATTGGCAAAGTCTATACTGAAATTTTTCAGCGTGCACCCCTCCGAACGGAGCAGAGAGACTGGCAGCATCCGCCCATGAAAGACAAACGAAGCCCCGCCGCCGTCCAGCGTCAGCCGCTTCATGTCCTCCAAAGCAAGTCCCACTTTCTTCGGATTGTCCTGATCGTGATTGGAAATATAGTACTCCCGGACGGTCGCACCTTTTTCATAGAAATGATAGGTTCCTTCGTGAAAACGGACCACTACGCTGTCACCGTCTCCACATTCGGCCTTGATTTTCTTTCGCATCTTCTGCCACACGGCCGACGCATCTTTCGTGCCGCCCGCCTTCAAGCCAAAGTCGGCCACGTCATACACACGGATACTCTGTGCACCCAGGGGGAAAGACATCCATACTCCCAGCAGAAACAAGCACAACGCTTTCATTTTTTTCATGATCTTTAGATTCAGTCCATGTTACAAAAAGAGGATGCCAGACCTTACAATCGGGCATCCTCCGCAAAGATACTTAGATTTTAAAAGGTAGAAGAAATTATGGCTTTAAATTTTTTCGTATGCCTTAAAATAGGCTATTTGGCAGGCATTGTTGCTTGTGTTGGTTTCGGTAATCTCAATCTTCATGTAACGAGCCTTTACCGGTTCCGCCGGGAAAATCTCCTCATAAGCCGGAATCAGCGGGCTATTCGGACCCTCTACAACGGTTCCATCAGGAGCCGTCCAGGGGAAAGTGAAGGTAAAGCCGCCCACTTCCGTAAAGTTCTCGTTGTCCGTGCTGGCATACAGCTTCAAGGTCTTCACCGAACCGTAATTATTGCCATTGCCTGCATAATATCTTCTACCGATATCAAATTTGGCAATCTCCAATTCTTCCTGCATATCCACGACAATCCAATAAGGCAAAGAGGGAGCGTCGCCACTATACTGGCTGTGCCAGTAAGTCGTACGGTCATCACTGAACAGGCTGGCATAACCGCCACCGTCGCTGCTCTCTACACTGTTGCCGGTAGCAGTCCAGCGCGTCCAGTCGTACTGTAGATATTCCTGTCCGGCATATTTCTGCAGCACCTGGAATGACTTCAACCAATAACCGCATTTCACATTGACCGTGGCCGTACGGTAGTTCGCACCCGTATTGGCCTGAGTCGTTGTCACCGTAATCTCCTTACCGCTGGTAGAGATGGTACACCATTCGTCCACCCCTTCTCCAAAATCGATGGATTTGATTTCAATCGGCGAGTCGATGTCCGTGTCGGCAGTTATGGTAGCTGTCGAATTGGCCTCAGCTTCGACTACCGCACGTTCTATCACCACATATCCCACATAGGGCTGCTCCGTTTCGGCACATCCGGCATACACAAATGCCAGAAGAAGCAAGAATAAATATGATAACTTTTTCATTTTACAAGTTCTGCTATTTATAGATGAAACAATTTTTTTAATCGTATCCGAATGTTTGTCTGCATTCGGATACGGAAGGTATCTTCACACCCGATCAGGGATTCTGTCCCAAATCGTAGGGATAAGCATCATACTGGGCCTGCGGGATATATTCGCATACCGAAGGAGAGTTGTAAGGTATCTCCAGATAGCGATCACCCTGTCGCAAGGTATGTCCGCCCGGATACTTGCGGTCCAGCGTCTGGCGCCAGCGGAACACATCGAAACGACGGAGTCCTTCCCATGCAAATTCCAGCATACGCTCTTCCTCGATAATCTTATGGACATCCTTCGGCTGGCCGTATTCGGCAGTCTTGATGTTGTCCAGCGTCCAGAGAGGAATACCGGCTCTTTCACGCAGTACATTCACGTCGTCCAGCGTAGCTTGGGTATCGCCGCCCTTCTCCAGATTGGCTTCGGCACGAATCAGATACATTTCGGCCAGACGGGAAATGATGGGCGACCACAGGTGATAATACTGTTCCTGATAAGAGCACTTGTTGATAGCATACACCAGGAACATGGCTTCCTTCTGACGGAGCGTCTTGGCATCGTACACACGCGGCTCGATACGTCCGATATACTTAGTACCATCCGATGCCACTACATAATAACGGGTACCCAAGTTATAGGGTTCCGACTGAATGGTAGCGCTTTGGAACGATGCAGCATCGTCAGCACTCATGGCATACGTTCCGTCGTCCTGCTTCGTAATGGAAATCTGGCGATACTCATAGTTGGAGTTTGCACCGGCCTGCTTGGCTCTATAGGCAAAAGTCCAGTCCTGATAGTTCCGCTCTGGATTGCCGGTAATGGGATACTTGGACGTATTGGTTCCGTCTTCCACATAACGCTTGGTAATGAAGCTGCTGCGCAAATCCTTCGGATATCCCTTGTCATCCAAATACAGCTCCAACAATTCCAGATAAGGAGCAGAAGCATACATTTCTTCCCAACCATTATTGTCTACCTGGATATACAAACCACCCATTCTACCATTTCCAGCATCATCCTTCAATTTTGTACGGCGAACGGCAAAAATCGTTTCAGTATTTTCTTCCGGAACATGCTGGGAATAGATTGCATATTCTTCACCCTGCAACAGTTCGAAACGGCCGGAGGTAATGACGGCATTCGCCATGTTCCAGGCACCTTCCCAATTTTCCATATACAGATATACTCTGGCCAGCAAAGCCTCAGCAGCTTCCTTGGTGGCATAGCAACTGTTTTTCGGAGACATACCGGCCGGCAGTGTCATATAAGTGATGGCATCCTGCAAGTCTTTCACCACCTGGTCATAGATTTCGGCCACCGTCGAACGGCTTTGGGGCAAATCGTCCGGATCGCTGGTCAGCTTCAACGGCAGACCCGGATTCTGTGTGGGATTATTGGAGTAAGGCTGTGCAAACTCGTTTACCAGCAGGAAATAGGACAAGGCACGGAGGTAATAGTTTTCACCGACAATCACCTTCTCCTCATCGGTAATGTTGGACCCCAACTCATTACCCATTTCAATGACTTTATTGCAATTGCCGATGGTACGGTAACCCAACTCCCAGGCATATTCAGTAATGGAACTGGTAATGTTACGACCGTAGTCATAGATATCAAACTTTTGATCGGTAGAAGTACCCCCCCAGGAGAGGTCGTCTGCGCCATAGGCCCAGAAATAATAACCGTAGTCAATCAGTCCGCCATCGTATTTCAACATGCTGTAACTGCCTTGCGACAATTCCACAATGTTACGGGCAGTGACATCCTCACCCGTCACGCCGTCGTACATATTTACGTCCAGACTGCAGCCGGCCAATGCAGACACGGCAGCCAGGGCACCCAATGTATATTTCAGTTTCATAGTTTGTTCTTTATTGGTTATCATTACTTAGAAATTAACACTCAACCCTACGGTGAAACGTCTTACGGTAGGATAGCCGAAACTGCTGGCACTTCCGTTGTAATTAGAAGACAACAGGATTTCGGGATCCTGGCCGGAGAACTTGGTAACAGTGAACAGGTTTTCGCCCGTCAGGCTGATATTGGCTCCCGTAATCTTCATGGGCTTCAGCCACTTCTTGGGAAGGCTGTATGCCAACGTCAAGGTTTTCAGCTTAAAGTAGTCTCCATTCTCCAAGTAACGGGTAGAGGTATTGGAAGACTTGTTATTACCACCGGCTATCAGCTGCGGATGCGTAGCAATGTCGCCCGGCTTCTCCCAACGGCTCCAGCCGTCGGCCAGCTTCATGGCAGGCTGCGAAGGACGTTCTGCATCACGGTCGAGCGCACCGGCACGCATGCCGTTGTAAATCTTGGCTCCGGCGCTGAAGGTAAAGTTGGCATTCAGCGACAGGCCTTTCCAACTGAGGTTGGTGCTCAGACCACCATTCACTTTCGGTGTAGGAGAAGCGTCCAGCAACACGTTGGTAGCTTCATTGTAATTGCTGGTCACAGTCTTTTCACCGGTGGTCGAATCAACCTTGAACCACAGCGGTGTTCCGGTCATGGTATCCACACCGGCCCATTCCTTCATATACCAGTTCATATAGGGATAGCCCACAGCCACTGCCTGCATCGTCAAGTCATCTCCATCCGGCATGTAGGTCACCTCATTGCGGTTATAGCCCATGTTGAAGCTGATGTCCCAGTACCAGTCTTTCGTCTTGATGATTTCAGGAGTAATGGTCAGTTCCACACCCGAGTTTTCCATCTTTCCGTTGTTGGCCGTCTGACGGTTGAATCCCGTCACAGCAGGCAGGTGACGCAGGTAAATCAGGTTCTTCACTTTCTTCAAATAATAATCGAACGTGATGTTCACGCGATCGAACAGGCGGATGTCCACACCGGCATCGAAGTTGGCCGTCTCTTCCCAAGACAAGTCGGGGTTACCCTGATAGTTGGACAAGAAAGCAATCTCGTTGGCATATTGAGAAGTGTAACCGAAAATGGTAGCCCATTCGTAAGCGCCACCCGGCTGGTTACCGCTGATACCGTAAGAAACACGGGGCTTCAATTCATTGATCCACTCGAACTGGCTGATAAACTCTTCCTTGTGCATGTTCCAGCCAGCACCGACCGACCAGAAAGTAGCCCAGCGTTTGTCGCTACCGAACTTCGAAGAACCGTCGCGACGGATCATACCCTGAATCAGATACTTGTTGTCGAACGAATAATTGACATTCAAGTAAACGGCAGCATTCTTGGATTCCGATTTGGTACCGCTGGCGTCGGGGTCATCCGCACCGGCGTTGATAATCTCGGCACCCTGGAAAATCTTATAGGCAGTGGCCGACAAGTCATAATAGCGGTACTCATCGTAGTCATAACCCAAATAGGCATTGATTTCATGCTTCTCACCAAAAGTCTTCAGGAAACGCAGTAACTGGCTGGTATAGATGGAGCGTGTATTGGACTCGCCGTCATAATACGATCCGCTGGTACCTGCACCCGAACGGCTGTTCGGATCCACGTAGGAGCTGGAGTAGTTGTTGGTAAAGCCGATGCGGTTGTTGGACTCGAAAGTCAAACCATCGATAATCTTGAAATCAAAGCCCACACCCAGGTCAATACCGTTGTTGCGGCTCTTGGACCAACTCAAATCACGGTCATACAGGAAGTTCGAACCACCGTCCGAATACCAGTAGTCATCAGGATTGGCAGTCGGAGCAGCGTCGGCTGTCGGCACGCCTTGCGTACCATCCTTCAGGTTACCCTGCGAATCCCACGGCGTATCCCACGGCGTATAGCTGGTATGGGCCAAGGAGTATTCCTGATTGAAAGTTTCCTTATAGCTGGCAGATACTTTTGCCTTCAGGGTCAGACGGTCATTCACAACATAATCGGTATTCGAACGGAATGTGAATCGGTCGTAATCAAAGCCCTTGATGGTACCTTCTTCCGTATAGTAGTCACCGGAAACGTACGACCGGATCTTGTCGTTACCGTAACGGTAACCGATGTTGTAATTCTGGGTCAAGGCATTTTGTGTAGCCAGGTCCCACCAATCGAAATTGCGGTCACGCAGATAAGGCTGCAACCAACCTTGTGAATCCAGTGTACCGGCATTCTTATAGGCCGTATATACATAATCGTAATACTCGGCACCCGACATCATTTCCAGATTACCTTTCTGCAACTGCGACACACCGAACTTGGCAGACAAATCAATCTGAGAGGTACCAGTCGTAGCACGCTTGGTAGTTACCTGGATAACGCCATTGGCACCACGAGAACCATACAATGCCGTAGCGGAACCGTCTTTCAAAATAGAAATGGTTTCGATATCATTCGGGTTCAGGTCGGCAGAAGAAGCACCTACCACACCGTCGATTACCCACAAAGGCTCTACATTACCACGGATAGAACCGATACCACGCACACGGATGCTCACACCCTCGCCCGGACGACCGGAAGTGGGGGCAACCACTGCACCGGCCACCTTACCCTGCAACATATTGGCTACACTCGGCGTAGTGACATCTTTCAGTTTTTCTGCCTTGATGGAAGAAATGGAACCGGTAATAGAGCTCTTGCGCTGCATACCGTAACCTACTACCACCACTTCGTCTAATGCCTCAGCATCCGGTGCCAGGTTTACGGTTACCTTATTGGCATCCTTCACCACAATCTCGTGGCTGGCATATCCGATGAAGGAAACCACCAGCGTCGTACCTTTGGGTACACTCAGCGTAAAGTTACCGTCGATATCGGTCACCGTTCCGATGGAAGTATTCCCCTTGACGGTTACATTGGCACCCGGAATGGTCTCGCCGTTCTCGTCAAAAACCTGTCCGGTCACCTTGATGGTGCTGCCCTGCTGCTGTACAGCCGGAGCCTTTTTTGTCACCGTCACCTGACGGTCGCTGATCTTGAATTCCAGATTGGCTGCAGCAGCCAGTTCGCGCAAGATTTCTTCGGCATTCTTTCCATTCGTATTGATGGAAACCTTCCTGTTCAGTTCAGACAAAAGACCTTTAGAATAAAGAATGACGAAATTGCTGTTCTTTTCAATGTAGTTGAACAGTTCCTTCACCGTCAAGGTCGTTTGTACTGCTTGTCCGTTACTTCCGCCCGTATCAGCGGCACGAAGGGGGAACAAGGCTCCTTCTGTTACTAAAAAAACACTAATTAATAGATAAAGAGGCAAAAAAAGGCCCTTCATCCGACCAAAAGTCGTTTTCTTTTTCATACTTTCTACTGATTTTGGTTACTAATAATTGGGATAATTAAAATCACTTTCCGGTCGGGCAATATTGGGAGTATTGTCCGACTTTTTTTAGGTTCATACACATGCTTTCTTTACGTCATCGGTATATCAATTTAAGATTAATATTCAAGTCTTCTCATTCGACGGCAATGCCCAGCGTTTCCTGCGAAACTTGCAGTTCCTCCGGTAGCGTCCGTCGGATGGATTCCAACACTTTATCCAGTTCTTCATTCAAGAACAACTTGCCGTAAAACAGTTCATCCGCCACGGCCGGATTGCAAACAATCCGTTTTCCGTAGTATTCGCTCAGATAGTCCAGCACCTCCTTCAGCGGTTTACCGTTCAACACCCACACGCCGTCTACCCAATGGATATAGTCCAACGCATGGACGGTCTCCTTCTGCAAGTCACCGGCATCATCCAGCTGCACCCGTTCGTTGGGCTGCATCCTGACATGACGGTCTGCTCTATCCTTCACATCCACCGCGCCTTCTACCAGCACTACCGATGCATGAGCGTCTCCGCGGTAGGCCGACACATTGAACGACGTGCCCAGCACCTCGACATCCAGCGCGGAAGTATTGACAACAAACGGGCGGGTCTCGTCATGGGTCACCTGCAGATAGACTTCACCTTCCACAAAGATTTCCCTACGTTCACCGGTAAAGGTACGCGGATAAATCACCTTACTGCCGGAATTGACCCACATCTTGCTGTTGTCGGCCAGCACGACCATCGAGCGCCTCCCTTTGGGTACAATCAGCTGGTTGTATTCCACCGTTTCGCTTTCGCGGGCAACCGCCTCCTGACTTTCCTGTTGCTGTGCAACAGCCTCAGACAAACGGGTAGAATTGACGCTCACCTGCCCCGATGCATCATAGGCAACTTTCGAGTTATTGGCCAGCTCGATCTTTTTCTCGTCCGAAACGACCAGCGTCACTTCTTCCACTCCACCCGTATCGGCATGAGCCAACATCATCTGCTCCATTCTGGTGCGTTCATCCATTCCTGTCTCTGTATTCGTTCTCCAGAACAAAGCTGCACCTATCAACAGGATAACGGAAGCAGCAGCTGCCCATCCCCATACGGGAACAAGACGTCTTCTGCGTCCGGTCTGCGGTTGCTCCGCCTGCCCGATCCGTTGAAGAGTCTTTTCCCAGACTTTCTCAGCATCTGCGCCGGCCGGATGGCATTCATTCCACAGATACAAGAGCTTGCGGGCCTCCTCATCCGAAGAAAACGGCTCCTCCTCGTCCGAACGTTTTGATTCGCCCAGAAAGGCCGCTAACTTTTCATACGTATTATTATATTTCTTTTTGTCGTCGTTCATCTCTTCACAATATATTAATTAAGACGCAATTTTGGCAAGAATCTCCTATTGCGTCTTCGTTTTTTTCAAATAAAACTCAAAATTATTTTTTCAAGGCCGAAGAGATGGCTTCCAAAGCCTTGGCTACGTGGATATTAATCGTTTTTACCGAAATTCCTAAAAAATCTGCAATTTCCTTATAGGGAAGCCGTTCGATTTTGGCCAGGACAAACACCTGACGGCATCGGGGAGGCAACTGGGCAATCACCCGATTGATACGATTCATCTCTTCCTGACTGATCAGACGGGCATCGGGAGTCTGCAAATCGACGGGGGTACCGTAATCCCCTATCTCTTCTCAGGAAACGGAAGAAAAGTCATTTCCTTTTTTACGCAGCAAAGATACGGCCTTGTTGTGAGTGACTCTCAACAGCCATAACTTCTCCTGCTTGACCTCCGAAAATTTTTCCCGATTCTGCCACACCTCAAAGAAAACGTCGCTCACGATTTCCTCCGCCTCCTCCTTGGAATGGAGCAGATACTGCGCATAGTAAAGCAAATCATTGGAATATGCTTCAAAAAGGCGTCGAAGGGAACGCTCATCCATATGATTATTGTCACTATGCATTTTGGATACTTAATAGATGTCTACACCGACAGGAGGAAACGGCATAAAATGCTGGCCTCCGCCGGAACATTTGGCAAACTTACAAATTTTTTTCGTCTTTATATAGATTTGAACAGGATAAGAAGTTTCACTGCAAAAAAATCGGAAAAATTGTACCCTTCTGCTCTTGGATCAGATTATCTTTGAACAAGACAGGATGCGGCTCGGCATAGCCAAACTGAAAAACTTTGTTTTTCATTTGTCTCTGCTCTCGCCTTTCACTATCTTTGCTACCAATAAACATCCTAAAAAAGAAGTAAGTTATGAGAAACTTTACCTGCGTGCAGGACATCGGAAACCTGAAAACTGCACTCGCCGAAGCATTCGAAATCAAAAAAGACCGGTTCAAATATGTAGAACTGGGCCGCAACAAGACACTGATGATGATATTCTTCAACTCCAGCCTGCGCACGCGACTGAGTACACAGAAAGCCGCGCTGAATCTGGGAATGAATGTCATCGTGCTCGACATCAACCAAGGAGCCTGGAAGCTGGAAACCGAACGGGGCGTCATCATGGACGGAGACAAGCCCGAACACCTGCTGGAAGCCATTCCCGTCATGGGCTGCTATTGCGACATCATCGGCGTACGCTCCTTCGCACGCTTCGAAAACAAGGAGTACGATTATAACGAGGTTATCCTCAACCAGTTCATCCAATACTCAGGCCGCCCCGTATTCTCGATGGAAGCTGCTACCCGCCATCCGTTACAGAGTTTCGCCGACCTCATCACCATCGAAGAATATAAGAAGAAGGACCGTCCGAAAGTGGTCATGACGTGGGCTCCCCATCCGCGTCCTCTCCCACAGGCAGTTCCCAATTCATTCGCTGAATGGATGAACGCTACAGATTATGAGTTCGTCATCACTCATCCCGAAGGCTACGAACTCGACCCGAAATTCGTAGGTAACGCCCACGTGGAATACGACCAGATGAAAGCTTTCGAAGGTGCCGACTTCGTTTACGCCAAGAACTGGGCCGCCTATACCGGTGACAATTACGGCCAGATTCTGAGCAAGGACCGTGCCTGGACGGTGAGCGACCGCCAGATGGCTGTCACCAACAATGCTTACTTCATGCACTGCCTGCCTGTACGCCGCAACATGATTGTGACAGACGATGTTATCGAAAGTCCGCAAAGCATCGTCATCCCCGAGGCTGCCAACCGTGAAATTTCGGCAACGGTTGTATTGAAACGCATGCTGGAAAGCCTGTAGAATTTTGGCTTCCCCTGACAAAAAGAGCGTGTGCTCCAGACGGGCACACGCTCTTTTGTCATATCATGGAAATCTATTCTCCTATTCCAAAATAATCTCATCCACAAACAGGAAGCCCGGATTTCCCTTGCCGCCATGCCATGCCGGAATCTCATGCTCGGAAAGCGCCTTCACCTTGACATAGCGCGTCTTTACAGGATCGAATTCCAACTTGTGGGTGTAAATCTGATTGGGATCGTCGGCCTTCATCGCCGGATAGGATTCGGAAGCCACTTCCTTGAACGTCTGGTTGTCATCCGAAACCGATACCGTAATGCCACGGGCATCAAAGATCCAGTCACCCTTCTCCACGCAGGTATGCAGCGTCATCGAAGAGATTTCCGTCGGTTCCTTCAGGTCGATCACGGCTTCCAGATCATTTTTGTAGAAGGCAATCCAGCGGCCCGTCTTATAGTTCATGTTTCCCGTCATGCCGTCCACCAGCACCGTAGCACCGGTAAACTCATATTGCTTGTTGATAGGCTGCAGCATGGTTATCGGCTTCATCGACGATTTGCTGAAGCTGATTTCATCGGTTGTCACCTTCGACTTACCGGAAGGACGGATAGCCACGGTACGAAGCGTACAGGGCTTGTCAATCTTCAACACTTCCGTATAGAGTTGCGAAGCACTGGTAGGCTCACTGCCGTCCAATGTATAATAAACAGGAGCATTGTCAATTGTACCGGCAGTCACATCAAGGGTACCGGTTTCCGTATTGGGCTTCAGTTCAAGCCGCACATCGAATATGTGGGTCGCATAGTTCCATCCATTCTTCTGATAGATATCCACCAGACGGCTTACCCGCTTCAGGAACGATTCGTAATCCTTCTGCCCGGACAGGCTCCACTGTACCTCGCACAGCGCTGCCATGCGTGGCAATACCATGTATTGTATCTGCTTCAGGTCCGGAATGTATTCGGTCCACAGGTTGGCCTGTACACCAATGATGTGCTTCTGCTCTTCGTCCGACAGCGCCTTGGGCATGGGTTCATAGCTATAGACACGTTCCATCGGCAGGTATCCTCCGATGGCCAGCGGTTCGGTATCCGTATCTTTCGACTGGTAGTAGTCAAAATACAGGTAAGTATTCGGGGTCATCACCACATCGTGCCCCTGCTTGGCCGCCTCAATGCCTCCGCCTTCACCACGCCACGACATGACCGTAGCCCCCGGTGCAAGGCCGCCTTCCAGCGTTTCATCCCAACCGATCATCTTCCGTCCCTTCGTGGCAAGGAAGGCTTCGGCCTCGTGGATGACATAACTCTGCAAACGTTCTTCCTTGGTATGCCGACTGTCGCTCTTCAAGCCCAACGCCTTGATGCGGGCCTGGCACTTGGGACACTTCTCCCACACGGTCTTCGGGCACTCGTCACCTCCCACATGGATGTATTCGGAAGGGAATATTTCCACGATTTCGGCCAGTACATCCTTGACAAACTGGATGGTCTTGTCATTGCCGGCGCACAGCACATTCTCCGAAACGCCCCACTGCGTCCATACTTCATACGGTCCGCCCGTACAGCCCAGTTCAGGATAAGCCGTCAAAGCCGCCTGCATGTGTCCGGGCAGATCAATCTCCGGAATGACCGTGATATAGCGCTCGGCGGCATAAGCCACGATTTCCTTCGCCTGCTCCTGGGTATAGAAGCCACCGTAAGGCTTTCCGTCGTATTTGCCGCTATTGCGTCCGATGACCGTTTCCTTGCGCTGCGAAGCAATCTCGGTCAGCTTCGGATATTTCTTGATTTCGATACGCCAACCCTGGTCATCGGAGAGATGCCAGTGAAGACGGTTGATGTTATGCAGAGCCAGCATGTCGATATAGGTCTTGACATCGTCCACGGAAAAGAAGTGACGGCTCACGTCCAGCATCATTCCCCGATAGCTAAAGCGCGGTTCGTCCGTTATCTGTACAGCCGGCAGTTCCACAGCGCCACCTTCGGCCACACCGACGGACTTGCGCAACGTCTGGATGCCATAGAACACACCGGCCTCCGTCGGCGCAGCAATCGTCACCCGGTCCTGATTCACCTCCAGCGTATAGGCTTCCGGGTTGTCGGCTTCCAGTCCCAGCGTCAGCAGGATACCTTTTCCTTCTTCACCGCCCTCTTTCACTTCCAGACGGATTCCCGTCTGCCGCTCCACGTAGGAAGCCAGGAACTCGGCATTCCGGCGCATCCGTTCGTTATCAGGCGTATAATGAATCGCCGTACCTTCTTTCAACAGGAAAGGCTTCTCCTGCTCCACCGCAATTTCCCTGGGAATGGGAACGATTTCATAATCGGCTACCACGGGTGCCTTACCCGCACAGGAAGCCAACAGCCATCCGGCCACTGCCAGACTCCCCCAACTGACATTTGATAAAATTCGCATATTCAATAAACTTAAAAATTAATGACGACCTGACAACAGGTATTTTCCGCGTCAAGATAAGGAAAATAATCGGGACAAACAAGCATCAGGGACAAATACTGCGAAAAAACATTTTCCAGGACAAGAAACGACGACGGCAGCACTATTTCTCAACCGTCTGTCCGGCTTCCACCCAGCCGTTAAAGCCCGTGGACAGTTCATAAACCTTGAAGCCCTTTTCACTCAATATGCGGGCGGCCTTCTTGCTCCGCTTGCCACTGCGGCAATAGAGGGCCACCGGCCGGGAAGGCTGCAATACAGAGTCGGCCACAGCAGCAAACGATTCGTCCAGCACATTGACGTTCACACTGCCGGGGATATGCCCTTCGGAGTATTCGGCCACCGTACGCACGTCCAGACGCTGGACATCCGGATCGCTGATGACATCGGCAAAATCGCCGACAGACAGGGATTCAAAACTACCTCCCTTTTGCTGACAGGAGAAGAAAGAGGAGAACAACAGACAAATGGATGCAAACAAAGTTTTCATGATAAAAATCGTTTTTATACGGTCTGCAGGCGCAAGATGTCCGGCAGATATTTATAAGATTGGAATATATTCAAAATGATAGGAACTCACTTCGCCCGAATAGGTATGTACATGGAAGTCCAGCTCCACAACATCCACTCCCTCCACGGCATATCCCGCCAGGGGCACGGAGCAATAGGCCCGCTGGGTATAGGCCTGCGTATCGCCTCCATCGTCGTGATACAGGGTCAGTTCCACCGACGAACGGCGAGCTTCGGTATCGACCGTCACCCGGTTCTCCACAAAATGGAATTGATACCGGGCATGCTGGGCCTTGACTTCGAGCATCAGATTCAGGTAATTGCGCCCCAACCAGATGCTCAGCACATCCACGGGGTCGGTCTTTACGCCATCGGCAAACTTGTCGGCAGGCAAGGGTACAGGAGCAATAGCCGCCGACACGGCATACAGACGCACTCCTTCCGTCCCCTCGGTCTGTACCACCTCGTAATTGCTGATGATGCGTACCAGCGAGTCGGGACGGGTCTGCGAACCGGAGTCGTCGGTCCATACCGGATATTCCTTTCCATCATCGGCCACCACCCGGTCCAGCTGTCCTTCCGCATCCGAATAGGCCGTCAGAAATTCCAGCCTGACGGACGGATAGTGATAGGCATCCTCCCCGCAGGCCGACAGCAGCAGACCGACCGTTATCCACACCCACATCCACAGACCGTATTTTCTTCCCTTCCTCATGCCTCCATCGCCTTCAAGTGGTTCTTCAACGGATTGGCATACATCTCCAGTATCTTCGTGCGCAGGAAATCTTCATCCTTGTTTGCCAACTGAATATGTTCTATCCGTTCCTCCAGATAAGACAGGAATTTCCATCGATCTTCCTCGGTATAATGTCCGGCATACACATAGGTCCCGGCCAGCAGGTCGGCCGCCACATAGTTGCACGGATACAACCGATAGCCCCGATGAATTTCCCGGTCAATCAGGGCGGAGACATGACTGAATAGTTCCTGACGGGGCATCTTGCGGTCCATAACAGCCAGCCGGTCGTTGATGCACGGAGCGATGTGAAAATGTACCCGTCCCTTGTAGCCCAACAGTCCTGTCTGCATGTTCTTCAGGTCGTCGGCCGTAGACTTCTTATAGTCGGGATGGTCGCGCTTCAGCTGAAACTCCCACGCCTTGAGGAAGTCGCAGGGATCGAACTCGTAGGAAATGGAGAGCGGCGCGATGTTCATCTCCATCAGGCGGTCCAGCACATCGCCCTCACCACCGATGGCCAGCATCTTGAGCACACTGTCCTGCGTACGGTCGTCCGAGTCCTTGGCACGTCCCTCGCGCTGGGCTATCCAGATGGATTGCTTCTTCTGCGAGAGGGTGTAGTGCATGTAGCGCGACATGCGGGCCGACGACTCGAGCATCTGCCGCATGGGCAGACCGCGTTGTACGATGAACGACTTGTTGATGCGCACCAGCTTCTTGATCCAGGGATAGATGAGGAGGTTGTCGCCAATGGCTATCTCCACCGTATCGCCGCCTTCGTCCACAAGCAGTACAGACAGGAAGCCGGAGTCGAGGATGATGTCGCGGTGGTTGGATATATAGGTATAGGCACCGGCCTTGTCGGCCAGGCCGTTGTCCAGCGTCACACCGTCCGAAGCCTCCTGCATGATGCGCTTCAGCATGGTGTATCCGAAGGCTTTCTGAAACTCGAGCTTCGTCTTGCAACTGCGCATTTTGGCGGCCAGCATCTCAAAAGGCACACCGGGAAAGGCCGCAGAGGCCACCTGCCTGAAAGCCGGATCGGCTATCAGTTCCTCGTACACTTCGGGGAGTTCCTCGTCGTGGTAGGGGCGGATTTCGTCAAATTCGTCGTACATGGTAATGAGAGGTTAAAACTTGTTTTCTATAATGTCTGTCATCACGTCCTTGATGTCCAGGCCGGCGGCACGCACCTGCTGGGGGATGAAGCTGGTGGCCGTCATGCCCGGCGTGGTGTTCACCTCGAGCAGATTGATCTTGTCGCCCTCGGTCACGATATAGTCCACGCGGATGATGCCCTGTGCACCCAGAATGTCGTAGATGGCCGAGGTGAGCTTCTTGACCCGGTCGGTCAGCTCGTCGGAGATGCGGGCAGGCGTGATTTCGTCGGACTCGCCGTTGTACTTGGCCTTGTAGTCGAAGTATTCGTTGTGGCTCACCACCTCTGAGATGGGGAAGACCACCGACTTGTCGCGCGTCTTGTAGCAACCGCAGGTCAGCTCGGTGCCGTCCATAAAGGCTTCCACCACCACTTCCTGCGCTTCGTCGAAGGCCTTGGCAATGGCGGGCTGTATCTGTTCGCGTGTCTTTACCTTGGTCACGCCGAAGCTGGAGCCTCCCAGGCTGGGCTTGATGAAACAGGGCAGGCCAATCTTCTCCACCACTTCGTCGTCGGTGATGGTCTGTCCCTGGCGCAGGAGGAGCGACTCAGCAATGCGCACGCCATAGGCATGCAGATACTGGTTGCAGGCAAACTTGTCATACGTAAGCGCTGCCGCCAGCACCCCGCAACACGAATAGGGAATGCGGAGCATGTCGAAGTAGCCCTGCAGGCGTCCGTCCTCGCCCGGTGTCCCGTGGATGGTGATGTAGGCGAAGTCGAACTTCACCTGCTGTCCGTCCAGCCGGAAGCTGAAGTCGTTGCGGTCTACAGGCACCGTCCGCCCGTCAGGCAGCTGCACATGCCAGTCCAAGCCGTGCATGCCTACTATATATAATGTATACTTCTCCTTGTCGATGAAGGAGTAGATTCCTTGTGCACTGCGCAGGGAAACCTCATACTCGGAGGTATCGCCTCCGGCAACAATGGCAATCGTGCGTTTCATTCTAATTCTCTGTTACTGATGTAGCCCCTCCACTTGTCTATGAGCCGCGTCATGTCCTCGGGCAGCTCGGAAGTGAAATACATTTCCTCGCCGGTAACGGGATGCACGAAGCCCAGCGTCATGGCATGCAAGGCCTGGCGCGGACAAATGTCAAAGCAGTTGTTTACAAATTGTTTGTATTTGGCAAAATGAGTTCCTTTCAATATTTCGTGCCCCCCGTAGCGTTCGTCGTTGAAGAGCACGTGGCCGATGTGTTTCATGTGCACACGTATCTGGTGCGTACGTCCCGTTTCGAGGATACACTCCACCAGCGTGACATAGCCGAATCGCTCCAGTACGCGATAGTGGGTCACGGCATGCTTGCCCTCGCCCTCGGGCAGGACCGTCATCTGCAGCCGGTCTTTCGGATTGCGTCCGATGTTGCCTACAATCGTCCCCTCGTCCTGCTCCACGTCGCCCCATACCAAGGCCTGATAGCGACGTTTGGTGGTCTTGTGGAAGAACTGCCAGCCCAGGTTGGTCTTGGCGTCGGCCGTCTTGGCAATCACCAGCAGGCCCGACGTATCCTTGTCGATGCGGTGCACCAATCCCAGGTGAGGGTCGTTGGCGTCATATCCCTTGGTGTCCTTCAGGTGCCAGGCGATGGCGTTCACCAGCGTACCGTGCCAGTTGCCGTGGCCCGGATGCACCACCAGCCCGGCAGGTTTGTTGACCACCATCACGTAGTCGTCCTCATAGACCACGTTCAGCGGGATGTCTTCGGGCACCACCTCGTTGTCGTAGCGCGGGCGGTCCATCATCACCGTGATGACGTCGAGCGGTTTCACCTTGTAACTGCTCTTCACAGGCTTGCCGTTGGCCATGACGAAACCGGCGTCGGCCGCCTTCTGGATGCGGTTGCGCGAAGAGTTGGTGATGCGGTCGAAGAGATACTTGTCCACGCGCATCATCTCCTGCCCCTTGTCCACTACCACGCGGAAGTGTTCGTAGAGCTGGGCCTCGTCGCCCACCGGCTCCACGTCGTCCGGGCAATCGTTCTCTATATCGTCTATTATGTCAATATCTTCTTCCATCATAGGCCGTCAAAACCAGTCTTCTTCTTCCAGCATCTGTTCGTCGGTCTGCGTAGATTCGGTCTGCGGGTTGCCCAGCGAGTCCGTACCCAGTGTCTCGTCGGGCTGGGGAGCTTCCTTACCGTTCCCGATAACCAGCGTGAGCGTGGCCCCCGTCGGCACCTTGTCGCCCAGCCTCAACACCTGTCCTCTGTATCTCACCTCGTACACCCAGTCCTTCTCGCCGGGAATGGAGTCGTTGTTCGTCAGCCGGAAGCCGGCAGCCAGCAAACGGGCTTCAGCCTGGCGGACCGAACTGTTGTCGGCCACATCGGGTACTTCCTGCAACGGGGTGTTCAGCGTATTGATGGTCAAGTAGACCGTTCGTCCTTCCTTGACCCGCTGTCCGGCCACGGGATTATAGTCGAGCACGCATCCGGCAGGCTGGTTTTTCACATAGCTGGAGTCGGCCACTACCGCCGTCAGTCCGCGGTCGGCAAACATTTTCTGCGCATCCGCCAGGTCCAGCCCCTTGACATCGGGCACCACCACCGCTTCGCCGTGGCGGGTATAGACATCCAAAGCCTTCAGCACGCCGAATATCACCACAACCATCACCACGACCATCGCAATGATGTTTACCCAGAAAAAGCGGTTCTGCCGGAACGAGAAAAATTCTTTTATAGTCATAATCCTTCATTTATTGCGACAAAGATAGTGCAAACCGAGAGAAGTACAAAGCAAAAGCCATGATTTTGCTTTTACTTCCGAGGTGCAGCCTGTCTTATCCAAAGATAGTGCAAACCGAGAGAAGTACAAAGCAAAAGCTATGATTTTGCTTTTACGCCCGAGGTGCAGCCGGCCTTATCTCAAAATGAAAATAAAGGTAAATACTACGTCATCCCGGCCTTGAGCCGGGATCCATGCCATGACTTTTGTTTGTGTGTACTGGATCCCGCATCAAGTGCGGGATGACTGCGGAGTGCAGGATAACGGGACAAATACGGAATGACGGAATACCCCCACCTCGATACAGCCTCACCTGCAAGCACAAAAGAAAAACCGCAAAAGACAGAAGCTATCTGACTTTTGCGGTCTTCTTATTTTTTCTTTCTACGAGAAGATGCTTATGCCTTCACGCCGTTGTATTCGTCGGAAACGGTCAGTTTCTTGCGACCTTTGGCGCGACGTGCTGCCAATACTCTGCGGCCATTGGCTGTAGCCATTCTCTCACGGAAACCGTGTTTGTTTTTTCTCTTTCTGTTAGAGGGTTGGAATGTTCTTTTCATTGCTGTATCTTGTTTTACGTTATTATTCTCACGAATTCGGGCTGCAAAAATAGGGAGTTTTTTCAAATAAACCAAGAGATAACTCATTTTCTCTCAAAAGTTTTTGTGTTTTTTACCGAATTGCATTAATTTTGCACCGCATTTCGCAAGGAAAGTACTCATTAACAACATATAATATATAAAAGAAGAAAGTTATGATTAATGCCCAAGACATTAAAATCGGAACTTGCATCCGTATGGACGGCAAGCTGTATTTCTGCATCGACTTCCTGCATGTAAAACCGGGAAAAGGCAATACCTTCATGCGTACCAAACTGAAAGACGTAGTGAACGGCTACGTACTGGAACGCCGCTTCAACATCGGTGAAAAGCTGGAAGACGTACGCGTAGAACGCCGCCCCTACCAGTTCCTCTACAAGGAAGGTGACGACTACATGTTCATGAACCAGGAAACATTCGACCAGATTCCCATCGCCCACGACCTGATCAACGGTGTGGACTTCCTGCTCGAAGGCCAGGTAGTAGACGTTGTATCGGATGCTTCTACCGAAACTGTGCTCTATGCTGACATGCCCATCAAGGTACAGCAGAAGGTTACCTATACAGAACCGGGCCTGAAAGGCGATACAGCAACCAACACGCTGAAACCCGCTACCGTTGAATCGGGCGCCACAGTCCGCGTACCCCTCTTCATCAACGAAGGCGAAACCATCGAAATCGACACGCGCGACGGTTCTTACGTAGGACGCGTGAAGGCTTAAAGGAGGAACGGGACATCCGTTTTCTCCCCATGAGACTGCTTCTTCATTGTTTGAGGCAGTCTCATTTTTTATTTCCGGTGGCACGGCCCTTTGTAAGCATTTATATACAAACGATTATTATTCCGCAACATCCTGATTATCAACATTCTTAAAAACAGGTTCCATGAGTATAGGACTCAAGTACCATGAGTCGTATACAGATGGTACATGAGTCCTATACTCATGGTGCCTCTCTCCGGGACTCATCCTGCACCGTTTCCAGTTTGTAAAGGAAATTCTCACTACTCGAAGAAAAAAGAACGGTACATGTGCAAACTCTTCCCCGGAACCTCGGGCGGAACCGAATATTTTTCCTACTTTTGTACAACGGCTCCCCCGGGAGCAGGCATTCTTACGAAAAGTCAGACAAACCTATGAAATACTCATTCATCATCCCCGTGTACAACCGCCCCGACGAGGTGGACGAACTGCTGCAAAGCCTCACGGCCCAGACGTTCCGCGATTTTGAAGTGCTGGTGGTGGAAGACGGTTCGTCGGTCCCCTGCCGCGACGTAGCCGAACGATACAGCGACCGGCTGGACCTGCACTACTACACCAAGCCCAACTCCGGCCCCGGACAGACGCGCAACTACGGTGCTGAACGCAGCCGGGGAGAATACCTCATTATACTGGACTCCGACTGCATCCTGCCCCCGGACTATCTGGCTGCTGTCGAAAAGGAACTCCAGACGGCACCCGCCGATGCTTTCGGAGGCCCCGACCGGGCACACCCGTCGTTCAGCGACATCCAGAAAGCCATCAACTACTCCATGACCTCGTTCTTCACTACCGGTGGCATTCGCGGCGGCAAGAAGAAGATGGACAAGTTCTACCCCCGCAGCTTCAACATGGGCGTCCGCCGCGAAGTCTACCTGGCCCTGGGCGGATTTTCGAAGATGCGCTTCGGCGAGGACATCGACTTCAGCATCCGCATTTTCAAGGGCGGATACCGCTGCCGCCTCTTCCCCGACGCGTGGGTGTACCACAAGCGGCGCACGGACCTGAAGAAGTTCTTCAAGCAGGTACACAATTCGGGCATCGCCCGCATCAACCTCTACAAGAAGTACCCCGAATCGCTGAAGCTGGTCCATCTCCTGCCCGCCCTGTTCACGCTGGGAACGGCGGTGCTGCTCGTCGGAGCCCTGTTCTGTCCCTACGCCCTGCTGCCTCTCGTGCTCTATGCCCTGCTGGTGTGCACCGACTCGGCCGTTCAGAACCACAGCCTCCGCATCGGCCTCTACTCCATTGCCGCCGCCTACATCCAGCTCATCGGCTACGGCACCGGCTTCTGGCGCGCCTGGTGGAACCGCTGCATTTGCCGCAAAGGGGAATTCGAAGCATTCAAAAAGAACTTTTATAAATGAAAAAGAAGCGGTGAGTGGTTAACGGTGAGCGGTGAGTATATCCCCCATTAATCACTAACCACTAACCGTTAACCACTAACCACTATCACCATGGACAAACTCACCATCAAACAACTGGCCGAAGCCGACCGCCCGCGCGAAAAGATGATGCAGAAGGGAGCCGAGGCTCTGACCGACGCCGAGCTGCTGGGCATCCTGATTGGCTCGGGCAATACGGACGAGAGTGCCGTGGCCCTGATGCAACGCATCCTCTCGGCCTGTGGCAACGACCTGAATCGGCTGGCCAAGTGGGAAGTGCGCGACTTCGCCCGCTTCAAAGGCATGGGACCTGCCAAAAGCATCACCGTCATGGCTGCCCTCGAACTGGGCAAACGCCGCAACCTCCAGACACCGGGCGAACGACCGGCCGTCCGGGCCTCCACCGACATCTACCAGCTCTTCCACCCCCTGCTGCGCGACTTGCCCACCGAAGAATTCTGGGTCCTGCTACTCAACCAGGCAGGTAAGGTGATAGACAAGGTCCGCATCAGCCGCGGCGGCATTGACCAGACCACGGCCGACGTACGAGCCATCCTTCGCGAAGCCCTCCTCCAGCGGGCCACGCAGATTGCCCTGGTGCACAACCATCCGTCGGGCAACGTACGTCCCAGCAACGACGACCTCCGGCTGACACAGGTCGTTCAACGTGCCGCACAAACCATGAACATCCGTCTCGTAGACCACCTCATCGTGACCGACGGACACTATTACAGCTTCAACGACGAAGGCAATCTGTAACAAGGACTTAAAAAAAGTTTTTTATTTTCCACCAGTTGCATCTCAGGCAAATAAGTGTATTTCAGACAATTAATTAATCACCCCCTCCGAAGAGGAGAATCCCGTTTACTATATTACACCTGTTTTGTACAGAATTCCCCCCATGAAACTGATAAAGAGTGTAGATTTGCCCAAAAACCTGAAAAGTCTATGAAAGCAAGTATGAACTACACTACCCGCAAGCGGATATCCGAACGGACGGACGGCTATCCCCACCTGCCAGCCCCTTTGCACGATGCTCCTCCCGGAGAAAGATGCAAGAGGACATCCTACCCATGACTTAACACATTAATTATCAACAAGATATAAAATCTATGTAACAAGTCTGTCACACAGATGTAACATCTCCCTGATACCTTTGCACCGCAAAATTTAAAGAAGAACATTATAACCGACTATAGTGTACAGACAAATAATAATTCACCAAACTAAAAATCTAATTTTATGCTGAATGTACAATCAAAAAAGAGGTGGACATTATTACAAAGCGTAGTCTTTGTGATGTTCCTGCTAAGCAGTACCTTAGCATTTGCACAAAACAGAGTGACCGGTACAGTGAAAGACAAGACCGGTATGCCGCTTCCCGGCGTAAACGTCCTTGAAAAGGGCACCACCAACGGAAGCATCACAGATGTAGACGGCAAATACATCATTAATGTAGAAAAGGGTAAGACCCTTCAGTTCTCTTACATCGGTTTCACGACGCAGGAGATAACAGTCAACAAGAGTACCATCAATGTAACGCTGCAGGAAGACCTGCAGGCTTTGGACGAAGTCGTAGTCATCGGTTACGGTAGCATGAGCCGCAAGGATGTGACCAGCTCTATCACAACAGTCAAATCAGACAAGCTGAATGTAGGAACTTATACAGACCCTGCCCAGCTGCTGCAAGGTAAAGTTCCCGGTTTGACTATCACTCAAAGCAGCGACCCCAACGGAGGAACTTCATCCATCACGCTACGTGGTGCTTCTTCTCTGCGTGGCGGCGAAGCAATGGAACCCTATTACGTAGTAGACGGTGTGCCAGGTGTATCTTTGGCGTTAGTTGCACCTGAAGACATTGAGAGCATCGACGTACTCCGCGACGCTACCGCAACAGCCATCTACGGTTCAAAGGCAGCCAACGGTGTGATCATCGTTACTACCAAAAAAGGAAAAGCTGGCAAAGCAACGGTAAACTACAATGCATATGTAGCCATAGACAATGTAATGAAGAATCTCGACATGCTGTCGGCTTCTGAACTGCGCGCCTATGCACAACAGCATAACCTGACCCTCGGCAATGACTTCGGAGCTAGCACGGATTGGCAGAAAGAAGTACAGCGCACCGCCTTCACCCACAACCACAACGTATCCATCAGTGGAGGTTCGGAAAGCACAACCTACAACGCCAGTATCAACTATATGGACAGACAAGGTGTCATCAAGGGTACAGACATGGATCGCCTGATTGGACGCGCTTTTGTACAGACCAAAGCATTGAACGACCGTCTGACATTGTCCATGAACTTGAATGCCAGCATCACGAACAATTATTCCGTAGAAACCGGCGGCGACAACACCAGTGTATATGATGCCATGAACTATTATTCTCCGTTGGTACCTGTACGCGACGCTGAAGGAAACTGGAGCATCTATGAAGGCGTTTCGCAGAACTACAACCCGATGTCTTTGATCAACGAAGATACGTACAAGCATACCACCAAGAAACTACAGGGTACAGCCAAGGCCGAACTGGACATCATCGACGGACTGAAATGGAACGCCATGTTGTCTTATCAGAACGAACAGTTCTTGTGGGATGAATATCACACCAGCAAATCACAACTGACAACCGTAAAAGACAACGGACAGGCCCATCGCCGTACAACCCAGGACTACAGAAAGGTATTTGAAACATACTTGAACTATGACAAGACTTTCAACGATGTTCACAAACTGGGAGTCATGTTGGGTTATTCCTGGGAAGAAACAACGAAAGCCGATGGTTATGGTCTGACCGTCTATGACTTCTATAACGATGAAACCGGCTACAAGAACATGGGACTTGCCAACAAGATAGACGGGATGAACGGTGTTTGGTCGTCTGCCGAAAACACACTGCGTATGATTTCATTCTATGGACGTGTCAACTATAGCTTCAACAGCAAATATTTGTTGCAGGCTACTATCCGCCGAGATGGTTCTTCCGCTTTCGGTGAAAACAACCGTTGGGCAACCTTCCCCTCCTTCTCTGCAGCATGGCGTATCTCTGAAGAAGATTTTGCCCAAGACTGGGGATTTGATGACTTGAAGCTGCGCGCTGGTTATGGTATCAGTGGTAACTCTTTGGGATTTGACCCGTATTTTTCAAGAATGGTCTATGGAGGAACTGGTTGGTTCCAGTATACAGACGGCAACCAATACCATACAATTGGCGCCTTAAGAAACAACAATCCCGATTTGAAATGGGAAACAACCTCCATGTTTAATGTCGGCATTGACTTCTCCGTTCTTGGAGGCCGCTTGGGCGCAACTGTAGAATATTATAGCAAGCAGACTTCCGACTTGATTCTGGACTATGCAGTTTCAACCAACAGATATCCGTTCGGAACCATGTATGCCAATGTCGGCGACATCAGCAACAAAGGTATTGAAGTCAGCATCAACGCTATTCCAGTAAAGACCAAAGACTTCCAATGGAGCACCACATTGAACTTGTCTCATAACAAGAACGTGGTAGAGAAAATCTCCAATGATACATATTCGGTAGATTATATCAACAAAGCGAACCCCAACATCGGCGGTTTCTCAGGTACGAACTCCATTCAGCGCATCATGGAAGGTGAACCTATCGGTACATTCTATACCTATCATTGGGAAGGCTATAACGCAGACGGTGTTTCCGTATTCTCAGACTATGATGAAAACGGTAATTACGTGGGTACTACCACTACTCCGAACGAAGGCGACCGTGTAAAAATAGAAGGTTCCGCACAACCCAAGCTGAATTTGGGCTGGAACAACACACTGAATTATAAGGATTGGACATTGACGGCATTCTTCCAAGGTACGTTCGGAAATAAGATTTTCAACGCAACACGTGCCCAGTACAACAACGTAACAAACTTGGGACAAGGCAAGAACGGTTTGAAAGAAATTCTGGAACGGAACATGCCTAAAGATGTCAACGCGCAAGCACCGTCTGACCGCTATATCGAAAACGGCAGCTACCTACGTCTGTCCACCCTGAGCTTGAGTTACGACTTCGGCAGACTGGGAAACTGGATCAACAACCTGAAGTTGACCGCTACTTGCAACAACGTCTTCACAATTACCGGCTATAAAGGTACCGACCCCGAAGTCAGCTTAGGCGGTGTAGAACCGGGTGTTGACTGGCGAAATTCATTCTATCCGCGTACCCGCACATTTATGCTGGGACTGAATGTTAACTTCTAATTAACTGATAAACTGAAACAAATATGAAAAAGATATCTAAATTACTTGTATCAATCGGACTATTGGCCACGGCAACTACCGGCTGTACCGATCTTGATGTGGATATAACGTCGCAATATACAGAATATCCTGACTCGGAGATTGCGATTGAAGCCAAAATGGCAAATGTTTACTATTCATTTCGTGCTGCATTAGGCCGCCGTTATAATGAGGCTTGTGAATTTTCGAGCGATGAATTTACCGGAATCTCGTTCGACGGCGACTATTACGACAACGGCGATTATGCACTTCCGTCACTACACAAAGTTACTCCTGACACGCACTGCGTTGATTGGTATGGAGACATTACAGCAGGTATTACAAACTGCAACAGAGCCATCGTCGACTTCGGCGGTGAAGATGCTCCGGCTGCAGCTCCAGCACTAGCCATGCGTGCCTTCTATCACTTTATTCTGATGGATATGTTCGGAGCAACCCCCATCCTGGACCACCTGTTGGATGACGACGAAGCTATAGACCGTTCTCCTCGTCCGGAGGTAGCTGCCTTCATTGAACAAGACTTATTGAAAGCACTTCCCAACCTAACCCAAGAGAACAATGCAAGCACCTACGGCAAGCCAAACTATTGGATGGCAAAAGCATTGCTTGCCAAGCTGTACATCAACTGGGGTGTCTATTCTTGTGCAGATGTAGCGACTTATGACCCTAATACAGTCGAAAATAAAAAACTGGATGAATGCATCGCCATCTGTGATGAAATTATGCAGCAAGGGCCCTTTGACCTGAGCGACGGATATCGCGAAAAATTCTGGCCGGAAAACGGTTCCCATATCAAAGATTTCATTTATGCAATGCCTTACGACCGTATTACAGCTCAAGGAATGACATATGCCCGTTTCCGCACTTGGCGTCAAATGAATGGTCCAGACCTTTCGTTCTACGGCTTCAAACTAAATGCATCAGTAGGCGGTATGTTTGCGGTAAATTCCAATGTGGTAGACTTGCTTTCACTGCCTGGCGATGAACGCAACCTGTCAATTGTTGGTGGGCCGGTTTACTATTATGACGAGAACCGTAATATCAGTGATGAACCATACATTTACGATGGAAATGGATTCAATGGACAACTGGTATTTACCAAAGAAATCACCTTAAAATCCAACTCACAATCTGACATGGAACAACTCAATACGGGTAAAAGCGTTGAAGGATGGTCACAAGGATACAAATCTGTCAAATGGTTCCCTACCTATGACGATTATCTCAATGGACGTAACCAAAGCAATGATGTGCCTATCTTCCGCTACGCAGACATCATCTTGACGAAGGCAGAAGCACTCCTCCGCGGCGGCGCATCGACCAATGGTGATACACCGCAAACGCTGCTGAACCAAATTCGTGCGTATGTCAATGCTCCCGCATTCGAAGGGAATCCAACGCTGGATGATATTTTGGACGAACGCGGCCGTGAGTTCTTCGATGAGAACTGGCGTCGCAACGACCTGATCCGCTTCGGTCGCTTCGAAGACGACTGGGGATATAAGAACACCGTCAATCCGGCAGCAAAAACTGAATTGTTCCGTCGTATTTTCCCGATTCCGACCGGTGTAATGGAAACCAACACCAACTGGACACAGAACCCCGGATACTAATCACTCAAAATAAGGTTTTATAAGGTAAAAACAAGCGATTGTTTTTAGAGTAAACAAGGAAGCTCCGTGTAACCGGAGGTGTAAAAAAACATTAAGTTTTCATTCCCCCCTTCCCAGAGGGGGGAATTCAGTCACCCATCTCTATTCTGACACACCTCTGCAAATGCACGGAGCTTCTATTTTACCACTCTAAAGACTCACAGAGACAGAACCATGCACCGACTTCCTACAAGGATAATGTCATCGTTCCGATAGCAGCAGCCGGCAGGCTCTTCCAGAAGCCCGCCCGTTTCTGCTATTTGTCTTTTTATCACGTTACAAACAAACATCATTAAATAAGCCATAAGCATTATGAGAATATTCCGAACCTTATCCTGCGCCCTGCTGGCATATTGCCTGGCAGACACAGGGATGGCCACAGCAACACCGCACAATCATGCAACCGCCGAGTTGACGGCTTCACAAGATTCCTATCCGCTGTCCCGATACGTCGATCCGCGCATCGGTTCCGAAGGACTGGGACGCGTATTCATCGGCCCTTCCTGCCCCTTCGGCATGGTGAAACCCTCGCCCGACTGTACACCCTCACCCAACAGCGGCTGGCTGCCCATGCCTGCACGGGTGGACGGCTTTGCCCAGGTACACGTCAGCGGAACGGGCGGCGGCCCCAAGTACGGGAACATCCTGGTAACACCCTTCTGCGGTGCACTGGACCGCACACAGCACATCGACTACCGCGAGTACGAAAACATCCGCCTGGGCTACTACGACACCCGCTTCCAGCAGAGCGGCATCCGTACGGAGATAACGACTGCCGAACGGGCCTCGTTCTACCGCTTCACCTATCCGAAGGCCGACAAGTCGCTGGCCATTGACGCAGGTTTCTTCCTGGGCGAAAGCCCTGTACCCGATGCACGCGAGGCACAGCAGTTTGTCGGTTCCGAAATACAGATCCTCTCCGACCACGAGGTATGTGGCTACACCCGCATCCGTGGAGGTTGGAACAACGGCCGGGCCTACACCGTGTACTTCTATGCAGAGACCGACCAGCCTTTCAGCGAAACGGCCACCTGGAAAGGCGACAGCATCACTACAGACCGCACCCAATATGATTCCCACCAGAAGACCGGTGCCCTGCTCCGCTTCAAGGGCGACAGCCATACGCTGCAGCTTAAAATAGGAATCTCCTTCCTGAGCTGTCTGCGGGCCAAAGCCAATGCACACAACGAAATTCCCCACTGGTCGTTCGAGGAGGTACACAACCGACTGTTGGCCCAATGGGAAGCCCTCTTCTCGAAAATAGAGATAGACGAAAAAGCCCCCGAGGCCCACAAACGGATGTTCTACACCGGCCTGTACCACACCATGCTAATGCCGGTAGACCGCACCGGAGAGAATCCGTTGTGGAGCGACCCGGAACCCTACTACGACGACTTCTACGCCATTTGGGATACCTACCGAGCCTCCTCTCCCCTCATCACCCTCATCGACCCCGACAGGGAAGTGAGCATCGTCCGCTCGCTGGTGAACATCTACAAACGCGACGGCTACATGCCCGATGCCCGCAGCGGCAACTGCAACGGACGTACGCAAGGCGGCTCGAATGCGGAAATCGTCATTGCCGACGCCTTTGTAAAGGGGCTGAAAGGCATTGACTACGAACTGGCCCTGCAGGCCATGCTGAAGGATGCCACGGTAGATCCGGGCGGCAACCATGAAGCGGAGGGACGCGGTGGACTGCGCGAATACCTGGAGTTGGGATATGTGCCCTGGGGTATCGACCGCGCCGGCAACCGTACCGTGGAATACAGCTACTGCGACTATGCTATCGCCACCGTGGCAAAAGGACTGGGCAAAGAGGAACTCTACCGCCACTACCTGAAACAAAGCGGCAACTGGAAGAACCTGTGGCGTGACGACTACCGGCACAGCGGAGCACAGGGGTTCATCATGCCGCGCGACGCCCACGGGCAATGGCTGGACAGCCTGCCCTACGGCCACAGCCGCGTGATGCAGCTCAAATACGTCTACACGCCCATGACTTTCGAAGGGCCCTGGTACACACCCTGGTGGAGCATGTTCTTCTATGAAGCCTCCTCGTGGGAATACTCGTTGAGCATCCCGCACGACGTGCCGGGACTGATTGCCAAATGCGGAGGCCCGCAAGCCTTCGAACAGCGGCTGGACACGTTCTTCATCCGTAAGTACTACAACGTGAACAACGAGCCTTCGTTCCTCACACCCTGCCTCTACCACTGGCTGGGCAAGCCCTGGCGGAGCAGTGACCGCATCCACACCATCGTGGAAGAGAGTTACAACGACGGTCCAGTAGGGCTGCCGGGCAACGATGACTCGGGAGCCATGTCGTCGTGGCTGGCTTTCCACATGATGGGCCTCTACCCCAATGCGGGACAGGACTACTACCTCATCAACACGCCGCTGCTGCGCACCACCACCCTGCATCTGGAGGGCGGACATGACTTCCGTATCGTGGCCGAAGGACTTTCGGAGAAGAACCGCTATATCCAGAGTGCCACACTGAACGGGCAGGACTATCCCTACTCCACCCTGCGCCACAAGGACCTGACGGCGGGCGGTACGCTGGTACTGAAAATGGGAAAGAAACCCTCGGAATGGGGAAAGGAAATGTTCAAACCTGAAAAATAAAGAAAGGAATATGAAACAAAAAATAGCTATGACTCTGCTCCTCCTGTGTATTGCCCTGGGAGGAGCCGCCCAGAACGCGCTGCCCGACACGCTGCTCTTCGTATTTAAGCTGCACGGACAGACGCGCAAGTATGAAATGACCTTTACGCCCAAGAATGACGCTGTTGTGCTGAACTGGCGCATTCTGCGCAACCTGCACTGGCAGAAAGGCACGTACACCCTGACACCCCAGGCCCTGCAAAAGGCGACCCAGCTGAGCTTCCTCATGCCTGAGGACAAACGGCACGTCACGCTGCCCGACGACCAGACGGCCTACCTCTTGTCGCAGGAAGCCTACCGCAGCCTCAAGGCACGACAACGCTTCGCCTATAACCACACGGAATATGAGCTGCTGGACAGTAACGAACGGGCCGCAGGCTTCGCCCTGCTGCATGTGCGCGACACCCTGGAAGGCGGAGAAATGTGGATTCTGGACAATCCCTCCCTGCCCCTCGTATGGAGCATGCAGAACAATCCGTTGGAAATAAACTGGCGGGTGGAAATCAAACAATAAAAAACAAGCGCGGATGGCACGGAAACACACAGAAGAAGACTCCCTGTGAAAAGGCCCGTACCATCCGTGCCTGTCAAACGAAAAATCAGTCAACGCCGTCCAGCAATCCCATAAAATAACGGCGCAACTCCTTCCAATCATAATAAGGCCCTTCGACGGCAACAAGAGGCAGATGCACTTCACGCTCGTTGTGAAGCAGCTTCACCAGCACATCGCCCGCCTCATTGCGGAAAAAGACAAGCTGCAGGTTGGCAGCCATCGGCGAAACGCGGTAGTCCTGCCAAGCCAGATGGAACTTCTCGATATCCGCCTCACGACCCTCACAACCTTCCACTCCCATCAGGGCAAGCAACCGGATGAGATGGGTATCGTGCCCGAAACGCAGGTCGGCACACGGCTTGCCTCCGGCGATGGCCTTATCAGCACTCTCGACGATGTTTCGCAGCAAAGGCGCTGCCTGACGGGGCATCAATCCCCCGTTGAGCGGAGCGGCGGCATTGCACACGTACATGCGGGCATTCACCACCTTCCACAACGACATCAGTTCATCATAGGTAAAGAGATCAAAAAAAACGACTCCCTTCAGATGGTCGCAATTCTGCATGTCGATGGCAATCCAATAGATATCTTCCATCAACTTCCGTTGCTGCGCGTAAGTCAGAGGCACGGCTGGAGCAACCAGAGCTTTCACAAAACGTTCCGGCTGTATCTGCTCCTGTTCGAAACGGCGGAAGTCCGCACGCCAGGATGCCGTATCGGAACAGAAAGCCTCTGCCTGGGACGAAGTATGGGCAATATAGTCCATATAACTCTGATAAGCCCGACGGCTGACACGCAAGCGGGGATTCTGCTCCTTCAAAGCCTCGGTGAAATAACTCATACTCATGGCACAGCGGAGCGATGTGGACGAGCGGGCATCCACCACGGCACTGTCAGCAAAGACCGACGGGAACGAGGCAAACATGCGGCAGGCAATGTCGTGATGCTGACGTTCGCCCAGCGGCGTGATGTTGCCGCTACGGCCACGGGCGTCTTCCCACGCCCGATGCAAACGCCCGCGAACATCCTCGCCCAGCGGAGTGAGAGCCTGTGCCACAGCCAACGAATCGAAAGCATCGACCACTACCTTGTAATGGGCATCATCGGTACGCCAACGTGAGCCATGACGGCCGTAGTGCGAGATGTAGAACGGTTCAAATCCCGCAGGGGCCGGTGTCTGGCTGACGGCTGGTGCCGGATAGGCAAAATAGATACTGCCCAGTTCTTCTTCCGTGGGCCTCAGCTGAGCGGTGGCAGTAGCCACCGCACACACGCATATACATAAAAAGAGAGCTATTCTGTTCATAACGGTTCAAGCATTTAAGATTTTCATTGGGCCACCACGACATTCGTCGAAGCCTTCTGCTTCAGCAACTCGCCGGAAGCAGCTATCGGACGGGTATCACCCCACGTCAGACGGGGACAGTTGATGAAAATATCACTGGCGGTATCGATATAGAAGCCGTAGACCTTATCGTTCACAAAGCCTTCACCGTCGCATGGACGCTTGTCGTAGACACCGCCCGGATAGTCCGTACGCTTCAACAACTGAAGATTGATGTCATCGAAATAGATGTGGTTCACCTTACCGGGAACATCCCCGCCGACAAAGATACCGTTCTCGCTGATGCACTTCACATTGGAGAACCAGATGCGGCTCACCTCCCCACAACGGCCTTCGGTAGCGCCCTTGGGGAAACGCCAGCCGGCATCCTTATGGTTGCCCACGGCACGCGGATAGGAAGTGACGTAAATGGGTTCGGCCTTGCCCCACCACACATCCGACCACAGACGGCAATCGACAATCATGTTGTCGAATACGACATTCGTCACGGTTCCTTCGTCCCGGTTCTGGATGCCGATACCCCGATTACTGTCACGGACGATGCAGTTGTTGAACAAGACGTTGTTGATGACATCCATATTCTCGGAACCTATCTTGATGGCACATGAACGCGAAACCATGGTACAGTTTGTCACCACAATGTCCTCGCAGGAGCCATATTCCTCAAACTCGCGCCGGTTCTTCAGACAGATACAGTCGTCGCCCGACTCGATGTAACAGTTGGCAATGCGCACATGACGGGAATGGTCTACGTCAATGCCGTCGCCGTTGCGTATCTTCAGGTTGTTGCGGATGCTGATGCCGTCGATGACCGCATCCTTGCAACCGATGAGATGGACGGTCCAATAGGGGCTGTTGCAGATGGTGACATCCCGAATAACCAGACGGTCGATGGCTTCCAGCGTCAACACATGCGGACGGGGATCGAAGTCGGTCACGGGCTTCAGTTCGTACGAGTCTTCCAGTTCCTTGCCCATAAAGGCCACGCCGTTGCCGTCGATGGTACCTGTGCCGGTGATGGAAACCTGCTTCAGATTCTTTCCGCTGATCCACATCATGCCTTCGCCCCGGTTCTCTCGAAAAGCGCTCTCGGTATAGACGGTTTCATCGGGATTGGCCAGCAGACGCGAATTGGCCTCCAGATGCAACTCCACAAACGAGGCCAGCTTGAACGGACTGCACAGGAAAGTATGGCCCGCCGGTACCAATACCCGGCCGCCACCGGCTTTTGTACAGGCATCGACTGCTGCCTGGATAGCCGGTGCATCATCGGCCTTTCCATCACCTACAGCCCCGAAATCCATGATGTTGAACACATTGCCCGACTGTTTCTGCCCTCCGCAGGACGTCAGTAACAAACAACAGAAAACGAAAATAATATTCTTGATATTCATATAGTTAATTTAATGTTCAAAGGTCAATAACCAATCGCCAATTATCAATTATCCATTTACTCCATTACTTCTGGCGGACAATCCGAAGGCGAACTGCCCCATTCGCGGTTAGGTTCCGGTCCCATCTCCAGCTCCAAGACACCGCCCTGCACAATGTCTGCATGATTCAGGTAGTTCCGCGTATAGGGACGGCCGTTCAGCGTAGCACGCTGGATATAGATGTTACGGGCGGAAGCCCCCTTGGCCTTGACGGTAAACGGGCGTCCTCCCTCGGGATACAGCGTCACAACCGGGAAGGAGGGACTGGCCAACATATAATAAGGAGTACCCGGACAGACCGGATAGAAGCCCATGGCAGCAAACACATACCAGGCCGACATCTGACCTGCATCGTCATTGCCAGCCAGACCGCCGGGCGTATTGTGGTATTCCGTATCCAGAATGTGGCGCACAGCCTGCTGTGTCTTCCACGGCTGTCCGGCATAGTTGAACATAAAGGCCACCTGATGGCAAGGCTCATTACCATGCCAATAGCGTCCCTCGGTAAACATGGAATCGAGCTTGGCAGCATAAACTTCCCGACCACCCATCAATGCCATCAGGCCATAGGGATCCTGCGGCACATACCAGGTGTAATGACAAGGAGCCCCTTCGGTAATGAAGCGGGTGAAACGGAAGGCATTGTCGTCGTTCAGGAACGTACCATCAGCATGACGCCCTTGGGCATAACCGGTACGGGGATCGATAATGTTCCGATAATTGCGGGCACGTTCCATCAAAGCCCGGCAGTCGTCCGTCTTTCCCAAAGCGGCAGCTACCTGGGCCAACGCAAAGTCATCGTAGGCATATTCCAGGGTACGCGATACCTGCTCACAGGTATGGAACGCATCGGGCACACTGTCCTCCAACGGAATATAGCCATACTTGACATACGAATCGAGGGCCCGTCGCCCCATACCATTCCGGTATTCCTCCAAAGTGGCCGGACGGTCAAAAGCGTTCTTCCGCATGCCTTCGTAGGCTTTTTCTATGTCAAAGTTTGTAATTCCCTTTATCCAGGCGTCGGCCAAAGCGGCTGTTCCATGATCGCCAATCATGGCCGACGTATAACTGTTCCAACAAGGGAAAATGGGCATCCAGCCGCCTTGTTCGTACTTGCGTACCAGCGACTGCATCATTTCACCGCCCCGCTGCGGAGTAATCAGATTGACCAACGGATGCAGGGCACGGTACGTGTCCCACAGGCTGTAATCATCGTAATATGTCTGTCCTTCGGCCAGCTGCATCACCGGCTTCCCGGTAGCAAAAGCCGGATAACGACCGTCCACATCGTTGTATGTACGCGGCAGGAAGCTGGCCCGATAGAAAGCACCGTAGAACTTGGACAAGGCTTCCCGGTCGTCACTCTCCACCTGAATGAGGCTGAAACGCCGTTCCCAGATATCAGTCAGTTCGTGACGGGTCTGCTCAAAATCCCAGTGAGGAATCTCCGACAGCAGGTTGCGTTGCGCTCCGTCGGCATCCACGAAAGAAGACGCTGCCTTCACCAGCACTTCCTCACCGGCAGTGACATCAAAAGCCACATAGGCACCGACAGCCGAACAACCAGTCTGCTGCGACACAGCCTCGAACAGCGAATCAGCAGAGAAGGTTCCATAACCACTGATTTTCTTCTGGAATTCTACGACAAAATGTCCACTGAATCCTGCCGGTTGTCCCCAGCCCTGATAGATGCGGTGAACAGGATTATAACCATAAATACGATTGTTCACCGTATCGATGCACACGAAACCCTGCCCTTCGTCACTGTTAGGGGTCACCACCAGATAGGCCTTGCCGGCCTGCCGATAGGTAAAGCGGAAGATAGCCGAACGCGAACGGGCTGTCAGTTCCGCCCGAATACCCTCATCGGGCAGGGAGACCGCATAATAGGCCGGTGTAGCCACTTCATCCGCATGGGAGAAACGGGTGGCACGCTCCCCGGCCTGGCAACGCAAGGTGCCAGACAACGGCATCAGCGTCATGGAGCCGTAGTCCTGGGTACAGCCACCTACAATCCAATGGGAATTGCGGAACCCCTGGAACAGGCTGTCACGATAGTAATAGGGGGCAATGCACTTCTCTTCGGAATCACGGGTCTGAGGTGTCCAGAAATTCATGCCATTGGGCTCGAGTACAGCCGGCAAGGTCTGCCCGTACTCTTCGGTATTCTTACCGAACATGCCGGCTGTCCGCGTCGTACTGGGCGCCGTACCCACCCGCGTATCTACATACGACAGTCGCGATACCCCGGCCGGTGCATCGGTACATCCTACGCCACAACAAAGGCTGCATGCAGACAAACCTATAGCAATGAATACGGACCATCTCATAATTTGATATATATTTTCTTCTTATACAACGGATAACCGGCAGCTGCCATCAAGCCGACAAACAACAGGGAATAGACGGCAGAAGCCAGATAAGGATTGGCTACCAGCGAGTGGATGGCTTCATAAATAGGAGGTTTGATGCCTGTAGCCCCAATAACGATGGCCAGCACCTCGCTCAGCACATAGAGGAACAATGGATTCACCCCGAATACTTCAAAGCAACGGCACCAGTTCCGTTTGCCCTTGAAATCGATGAAATACATCAATGTAGCCTGCAACATGGCAGCCAGTCCGCAGGTGGTCAGAGCAAACGTGGGCGACCAGATGCGCTTGTTCAACGGCAAAGCCTCCGTCAGCAGGAAACCGACCGACATCAGCAGGAAGCCGGTCACAAACAAGCCGACAATCTTCTTGTCCAACGTATCAGCCTCCATAATCAGACGCCCGCAACAAAAGCCTATCAGGGTATGGGCAATGGAAGGCAAGGTGCTGAACAGGCCTTCGGGATCGATGGGACTCTTCAGATACAAATGGTCGGCACCCAACACGGCACGGTCGATGACCGAAAGCAGGTTGGTCTCGTCGGGAGCGTACCCGTTGGCCGACAACAGGAAGATACCATAACCGGCCAATATGACGCCGGCCAACCAGCCTAACCATTTATGGGGCATGTACAAAGCCAGGAAAGAAGCCGCACAATAGCAGAGGGCAATACGCTGCAAGACACCTGTCAACCTCAGATGAGCAAAAGGGAAAAAATCACCCTTACAAATATATTCGAACCAATGGATGGCAATACCTATCAGCAATATCAGCAAGGTACGTTTCAAGATTTTCCGAACAACTGGTCCCGACGGTTCAAAACGAAACTTGCGAAGCGCGATATAGGTGGAAATGCCCATAATGAACAGGAAGAAAGGAAATACCAGGTCGCAAGGCGTCATACCATTCCAGGCCGAGTGGCGCAGCGAGTCGTAAGACAAGGGACCTCCCGCATTGTTCACTACAATCATGCCAGCCACAGTAATGCCCCGCAAGACATCGAGCGACAACAATCTCTTCTTAGCCAATACTTCAGTCATGGTTCCTCCCTTCCTTCTTCATCAGTCGTTCAATACCAGTTTGATAGCCTTCTTTGCCATTTCGATGCAATCGCCTTCGGGCTCGGCCGTATACGGATTCTTGGCCAGCGTCCAAGGCTCTTCCATGGCATAATAATCGAGCTTCACTTCGGGCTTGCCGTCCAGCTGATCCTGCAACGTCTGCCAATAGGCTGCCCAGCGCTTGTAATAGAAGTCACGCAAGAGACCGTTCCATTCCTTGTGGGCATAATCACGCAAGCCACCGTCGTCGGCACAGGTGCGGTTACCCCAAGTCGTAATCTGTACGCGGGCATTCCACTCATAGAGGTCCTTCTCTTCGGGAGTAGTTCCCAGCTTGCGGGCCTGCTGTATCCAGCGGCCTACGCGGAACTCGCTACGGGTAGCCAGCAGGCTGTCCTGCATCAACAACAGATCGAGGAAGCGTTTGGAGTCACGGGCAAAGCTCTTCTTGTCGAAGCTCTTGAAATCGGCCACCGTACGGTTGTAAACGATACGTGCTTCATCGGAAATGGACTGGCGGACGATATCGACCAAATCGTATTCAAAATTATTGTTACCCCGATACTTGTCGGCCACTTCCACCATCAGGGCAGCCGCCTGGGCTGTGGTGGTGGGATCGTAATAGTTCTGCATCTTCGACCAGCTGCTAGCCTGGAAATTGTTCAGTGTGGGGCGTCCACAGAAGATGGATTCATGAGTTCCCTGCTGGTTGTTGCCGAAAGGACAATTATAAATGCCGTTGGCAAGAATGGTCCAAGCCTGCTCGATCTTGGCATCGCGCACGCCATAGCGGGCAAAGAGGTAATCCTTGAGCCAAGCTTCCTTGGTAAACTTCTCGGGACGCCAAGGCAATTCGCACATCAATTCGAACATTACCGGATTGTTCTCCGAGCCTTCCATCGTCAGGCCGATGCCCTTCAGATGGGCAGCCAGGGGATTGCTCTTGGTCAGATAGAAGTTATTCAGCAACTGGTCCATACGGCCATGCAGACCGACATTGCCACCAAAATTCTCAAGCATACAGAACAGCCAGTCGTGCTGTTCATAGCCATTATCGCGCTTCCAGATGGAGGGGATACCCCACATAGGACGACATTCGCTGAAGAGATCGAGTATCAACAGATCACCGTTCTTCAGATTCTTCATCATTTCGGGACGCGGATTTTCCGTCCAACCCTGTACCACCCAAACGGCCTTTGGGTTCACCTTCTTCATTTCGGCCATCACTGCCTTGCCAGCCGCATCAAAGTCTACCTCGTCGGCATTCGACAATTCGTGGAAGGGGTCCATCGAATAATAGTCGGCCTTGCCATAAAGTTTCTGCTGCTCACTATAATATAGAGAAGCGATTTCGCTGTAACGAGGATCGGTAGGCTGCAGGAAGGCAGGACGGACAAAGCCGTTCCACAATTCCGGCTTTTCGATATCCAGGCCCAGCTTCTCATCAGCATCATGGGGTACCATGCCGCTATAACCGGGGAAGACCGGCTTGATGCCGTATTCTTTCATCCGCTTCAGGATTTTCTTCTGCAAGGCTTCCTGCTGGGCATACCAACTGTCGGGATTGGGACCGCCCCAACCTTCCAGGTTGTTCATGGCCCACCAGGCCAGGAAAGCAGGACCGGCGATGAAACGGTTCACTTCATCGCTGCTATAGCCCAGCTTCAACAGCATGTTACGCCACACACATTCCATGCCGACAGCAGCGAGCGGCAGGTTGATGCCGTGCAAAGCCATCCAGTCGATCTCCTTTTCCCAACGCTCCCAATCCCAAAACGCCATGGTATAGGAATAAGTACAATAATTGAAATCATAACGCAAACGCAAGTCTGTCTCTTTACGCAGAGGCTGGCTGACCGGCGGAAGCACATCGGGCAACTTGGCCTGCATACCGTTCCAAGACAACTGGATACCGGCGTAATATTTCAGATACCAGTTAAGTCCGGTTGCGATATTGACATAGGTATTGCCGCGCACCACGACCTTCGAACCTTTCTGATCCAGTTCAAAGAAGTCCTTGTCGCCTTTCTTCAACTCGATGACAAACTTACGAGAAGCACCCTTGTCTATCCGCTCCAACAAACCGTCTATCGGATTAGCCCAAGCGGCACCCATCGAAATAAAAAACAATAGAATAGTAAAAATAAACCGTCTCTTTCTCTTCATGATATTATTAAAAAAGTTTCTACGCAACAAAAGTAAGCACTTTCCTCTCCCTACAAGTGGAAAATAGAAAACTTTGGGCAGAATATAGTGAAGTTCGGACGGAATAATCCTACTTTTTCTTAAATACCTCGCTCGGCAGATAACCGAAGAACTCCTTGAAGCATTTCGTGAAATACTTGGGATCGTTGAAACCTATCGCATAGGCAACTTCCGAAACATTGGCACTGCCATTTCCCTCCTGCAACATACGCTGGGCCACATTCAACCGATAGCTCTTCATGAACTGGCCGATGGACTGACCCGCCAAGGCCTGCATTTTGCTGTTCACCAAGGTCTTGCTATAACCCATGTCGCGTACGAAACACTCCAGATTATACTCCGAATCGGCAAAGTGCTGCTTCATCAGGCCGAGGGCCTTCGATATGAACTGCTGGTCGCGGGATTCCTCCTTGATGTGCAGCTCACCCACATCGTTGCTAGCCGAGAAACGCTTCCGATACTGGTCCCTCAGCTTCAGCATATTGCGTATGCGAAGCAAGAGAAATTCTTCATCGAAGGGCTTGCACAGATACTCGTCGACACCAATTTCAAAACTTTTCTTTTCCTGCACCTGGGAAGAAATGGCTGTCAGCATCAAGATGGGGATGTGGGAAGTAGACAGATTTTCCTTGATCCGACGCGACAGTTCCATACCGTCCATTACCGGCATCATCAGGTCACTGACAATCAAATCTACATGATGCTTCTGCACCACCTGCAAGGCTTCCTCGCCATTGGAGGCTTCCAGCATTCGGTAGTCTTTGGAAAGCAAGGAAGCGATATAGGCACGCATGTCGGCGTTGTCTTCCACCACCAGAATGTTGGCCCGCCGTGACCCGCCTTCTTCCATCTTGGGCGGAAGGGCTTCTGCCCCACCGTCCACCGTCGAAGCTTCGTTGACGTCGGGCTCATATTCGCAAGCCAGCCAAGGCATCAGAATGCGGAAAGAAGCTCCTTTCCCATGATTGTTGCGTGCATAGATGCTGCCTCCGTGCAACTCCACGATTCTTCGGCACAGGAACAGTCCGATGCCGGTACCGCTCTGTCCGAACACAGGATGTGCATCACTCTTCTTCGACTGGAAGAAACGGTCGAAGATACGATCCTGGTCTCCTTCCACAATACCATACCCCGTATCGAAGACATCGATATACAACTGACGACCACCCTCTTCACCGCCACCCAGGGAAGCGGCATAAACGCAAATATGCCCGTTGTCGGGGGTGAACTTGACGGCATTGGCTACCAGGTTGACCAACGCTTTCCTCATATAAGCCGTATCCAGAAGAACACAAGGAGTCGCCATGTGACAATACAGGCGGATGTCGATGCCCCGTTCCCTGGCGAAGACCTGGAAAGGCAAGAGCAGTTCGGTAAGGAACTTCACCAGATGGCAGGGCCTGCGGTCCAAGACCACCTTATCCATGTCCAGCTTGCGGAAATCCATCAGCTCGTTTACCAGTGAGAGCAGGTAGCTCGAATTGCGCTCGGCTATCTGAAGCTGGGCGCGCACGTCCTCGTCCTGCACCTCCTTCAACGCATGCTCTATCGGCCCATGGATCAGTGTGACTGGGGTACGAAACTCGTGTGTAATGTTGGTAAAGAAGGCTATCTTCTCTTCGGTAACCTCCTTAACATGCTGGGCCATTACTTCCAGCTGCTTGTTCTGAACGGCCAGTTCCTGTGTGCGTTCTTCTACCTTCTTCTCCAGAATGGCACGCTGCTGGCGATAACGGTTAATCTTCCGCCGGTACAAGATCCACACACCGACACATCCCAATACCAGCAGTAACAGATAGAACCACACCGACTTATAGAAATAGGGGACAATGCGAACCTGCAACTCGGTCAGCTGGTCCGACCAGCGTCCTGTCTCGTCGGTAGCCCGAATCTGAAGGATATATCTGCCTGGAGGAACAGCCGTATACCGCACGAGGTTATCGCCCGGCTTTGTTTCGTTCCATTCTTCTTCGTATCCTTTCATACGGTAAGCAAAGCGAATACGGGTATTGTTACCATAATTGCACGTAGTCAGTTCCAGCGTGAAGCGACTGTCCTTCTCGTGCAGAGTGATGGACGAAGCCTGCTGGATGCTCTCTTCCAGATAATCGCCGCTGGAAGGATAAACGGCATTGCCGGCTATCGTAAGCGATGACAACTTCACCACCGGTTTCACACCCGCCATAGCCTTGTCTTCGGCATGTAACACCAGCATACCGGCATTGGTAGCCAGAAAAATCAAGTCGCGCTTCGGCGAATAGTGGATACCGTTCCAATAGAATTGGGTGAAAGGCAGACCGTCATCCCGACTGAAGTTGGCAAATGTCATGGTACCCACATCCAGCTTGGAAAGGCCATCATCGGTCACCAACCACAGATGCCCCTTCCCGTCTGAAGCCATTCCCATAACAGTATTGTCTGCCAAACCGTCGCGGACAGTATAGTTAACAAAACGAAAACGACCGTCCTCATCATCCGTCAGGCGATACAATCCACTACCGTTTCCACCCAGCCAAAGGGTACCATGTTCATCCTCAAGAATACACGATATTTTCTCCATCTTCATCGAAGACGGATCGTCCAGCTTGTATTTCAGATAAGTATATTTGAAGCGTCTGTGCGAACGGGCGAACGACAGCAAGTCTACCACGACTACACCTTGAGTCGTTCCTATCCACAGGCGTTTCTTGTGGTCTACCGTCAGGGCATAAATTGCCTCAAACTCATTGTCCAGCCCGTCGAACAATACCCGTGTAAACGTACCCTGCGCCTTGTTGAAAAACAGTACTCCACGGGTAGATCCGAACCAGATACCTCCATTCAGCCGGTCTTCACAGGCACTGTTGATGAAATCGCCCTCCAGCGTCGGAATCTCCTCGCGCGTATAACGCTTGAAACGCCTGTTACCCGGCACGTTCAGGTCGAACTCATTGATGCCGACGCCCCAGGTATAAGCCCAAAGATGCTGGTCCGAATCCAGCAGAAGCCCACTGATTGTATTGTTACTCAAGGAGGTAACATCGCCCGGCGAGAAAGAATAGTGGTCGCACGTATTCTCCTCGGGATTCCATTTCACCAAACCACGCTCCACCACGCCCATCCAAAGATGGCCCAACGAATCTTCAGCAATGGCATTGACGGGCGACTTGACACTCTGGTTCATCGTCGGACAGGTCCAGAACTCCGTCTGCAAACGTTTGGGTGACAGCAGGTTCACGCCACCTGTTTCCGTTCCCAGCCAAATGATTTCCCCCATTGTACAGATGCAATTGATGGCATTGCAGTTGAGGGTGACCGCATCTTGCGAACCGCTCTGGCGGATAAAAGAGAAGGTATCGGTGTCGCGATGATACACGTTCACCCCGTTCAGTGTCGATACAATCAAAGAACCACGCTCCGTCAGCTTGATGTCGGTAATATATGCCTGGCTCAGCATGCCAGACCGATGGGTAGAATAACGATAGCGTTTCATCTCCTCGGTCTTGCCGTTATACTTGAACAACCCCCTATTGGTACCTATCCACAACCAGTCGCCGTCCGTCTGCATACAGGATATCCGCCAGTCTTCCGAATAAGGCTTCAGGCTGTCGGACAGCGAAGAGACCTGAAGCCGATGTTCTCCTTTCTTCTTCAACACACAAATCCGATTGTCCAGTCCGGCACAAATTTCTTGTCCGACGCCTTCTATAGCTCGCACTGGCGACTGGCAAAACTTTTCCAGACAATAATATCCACGGATATTCCCTTTTTTGTCCAACTCGATGCACCACACATTGTTGTTACAAGAAATCCACATGTCGCCCGACTCGTCTTTATATATCCGATGGATGTACCCACCGGACAACGCTTCCAACTCTTCTTCGGCATCGGCAAACAGCTCCTCCTTGGTATACGTATCCAGATTGATAATTTCCAGTCCGCCTTCCGACCCTACCCACAGCCGTTTAAAGCTGTCCTCACACAACGTATGCACGAAGTCATTCTTCAATCCCAGCGGAGCCGTCTGCGAATGAATGGCCGTCACCCGATAGCCGTCATAACGCCCAATACCGTTGTGCGTGGCCACCCAAATAAACCCGTCGGAATCGCAGATGATGTCGTCCACAAAGCTATGGGGCATTCCTGCCGTTTCGGTGATATAATAAAAATTGTACTGACTGAAAAAACGGTCCTCACTTTGCGCAAGAAGGACCTGCCGACCAAGCAGCAGAACAAGAGGAAGAAGCAGCAGTCGTAGTTTCATGGTGTCAAGGTCTCTGCTTCCGCCCATACAAGGCCAGACATTCTGTGTGCGTATAGTATCCATCGTTTCAGGGATTCATCTTTATTCAATGTTGCAAAAATAGTTTTTTTAACAGAAAACCCACCATTCCGCCATCTAAAAATCTTCTTGTCCCGCATGAGAACGACTCCTTTCGTTCCATCCCGCCCCTGTACACGCCAAAAAGATGCAATGTTCTGCCTCAAAACAAGCAATGTTTTCCCCCAAAGAAGGCAATGTTTTCCGACACAAAAAGCAATGTTTTCCTGCCATCCCGACACGCTCCCCTTTTGGTAGTTTCACAAAAAAACCTTAGCTTTGCTTCTGAAACAAGAATTGTAAACAACATGATGACAAAATTTGAAATAGAAGAAAAGATCGTAGCGATGCTCAAGACCGTGTACGACCCCGAAATACCCGTCAACGTATACGACCTGGGCCTGATTTACAAGATAGACGTGACGGACGACTTCAACGTCAGCATCGACATGACGCTGACGGCGCCCAACTGCCCGGCGGCCGACTTCATCATGGAGGACATCCGCCAGAAGATAGAAAGCATCGATGGCGTGGCCTCGGCCACCATCAACCTGGTCTTCGAACCCGAATGGGACAAGGACATGATGAGCGAGGAAGCCAAACTGGAACTGGGATTCTTATAACCAAAACGACATACCATGAACAAGAAACAATTCAGCCTGCTGGCCTGCACGGCCCTGCTATGCGCCTGCCAGCCCGCACAGAAGCAAACAACCATCACCGGCACACTGACCGGCATGGAGAGCGACACCCTGATTGTGAACTATTTTGCCGTATCGGACCTGAGCCGACGGACACTGAACACGGACACCGTCGCCCTGCAAGAAGGCAAGTTTACCTGCCAACTGGAGAACGACAGCGTACCGATGGAAGTCTACTTCTACGCCAAACCCCGCAACGGCACTCCCATGAAACTGCTGCGGAAAAGCATGGGAGTTGTCGCCTTCCCCGGCGAAACGGTAGAACTGAGCGGTTCGATGGATGAGTATCACATGAAAGGGAACGCCTTCCACCAGGCTTATGAAAAAGTGCGCGCCCTGTGCAAGCCTCATGAGGACAAGATGCACGAGATAACGCAAGTCATCATGGGTATGCAAAGTGATGGTACACTGACACCCGAACGCCTTGATTCCCTGCGTCAAATCTATGAGCCGATCAATGCCGACATGAAAAAGGTGAAGGAAGACTACATCCGCCAGCATCCTGACGAAGACATCTCTGTCTATCTGCTATCCGACTTGGGCAAAGAAGCTGGCGACCTGCTCGACCTCATCGGCAAGAAGGCACAGAACGGTCCGATGGCTCCCCTCTACAAGGCCATGAAAGGAGCCATCGCCCAGCAGAAAGCCCGCGAAGAAGCACGCAAGAATATGGTCGAAGGAGCCGTGGCCCCCGACTTCACACTGAAGGACCTCCAAGGCAAAGACCTCACCCTGTCGTCCCTGCGCGGCAAGTATGTCGTGCTGGACTTCTGGGGAAGCTGGTGCGGCTGGTGCATCAAAGGCGTCCCCGACATGAAGAAATACTACGAAAAGTATAAGGACCGCATGGAAATACTGGGCGTGGACTGCCGCGACACGGAAGAGAAATGGAAAGCCGCAGTAGAGAAATACGAACTTCCCTGGCTCCACGTACGGAATACGGACGAGACAGACATCACGGTAAAATATGGCATACAAGGCTATCCCACCAAGATTGTCATCGATCCCGAAGGCAAGGTGGCGAAGATTGTGATAGGCGAAGGTCCCGCCTTCTATAAATATCTGGACGAACTGTTCAAATAAAAATCTAACGAATACGCCTTATGAAGAATGTATATTTCCTCTCCGACGCCCATCTGGGTTCGCGTGCCATCGAGCACGGACGTACGCAAGAACGCCGTCTGGTGAACTTTCTGGACAGCATCAAGCACAAGGCCTCGGCCGTCTACCTGCTGGGCGACATGTTCGACTTCTGGTACGAATTCAAGCTGGTGGTGCCCAAAGGCTACACACGCTTTCTGGGCAAACTGTCCGAACTGACGGACCTCGGAGTGGAAGTACATTTCTTTACGGGCAACCATGACATCTGGTGTGGCGACTACCTGACGAAGGAATGCGGCGTCATCCTGCACCGCGAACCGCTGACCACAGAAATCCATGGCAAGGAGTTCTATCTAGCTCACGGTGACGGGCTGGGCGACCCCGACCGCAAGTTCAAGTTCCTGCGTGCCGTCTTCCACAGCCACACGTTGCAAACCCTGTTCTCCGCACTTCACCCCCGCTGGAGTGTGGAACTGGGACTGACATGGGCCAAGCACAGCCGCCTGAAGCGGATTGACGGCAAGGAACCGGACTATATGGGAGAAAACGAGGAGCCATTGGTGCTCTACACCAAAGATTACCTCAAGAGCCACCCGAACATCAACTTCTTCATCTATGGCCACCGCCACATCGAGCTGGACTTGATGCTGAACGCCAACTCACGTATCATCATTTTGGGTGACTGGATCAATTGCTTCTCCTATGCCGTATTCGACGGCGAACATCTCTTCCTGGAAAACTACATTGAGGGAGAAACACAATTATAAAATATTAGGCATAAGGTGTGAAACTTGTACTTCACACCTTATGTGTAAAGTATCAATAGATACGCTACAATTTTTCTTTTCGTAGACAAATCT
>ERZ780212.165-NODE-165-length-73325-cov-5.412092_pt1 | contig 73325 bp, 68 predicted proteins | sample MGYA00511364_ERZ780212 | MGnify/ENA primary metagenome ERZ780212 (study PRJEB29588, sample SAMEA2147991) | human gut metagenome | biome: human gut; feature: human-associated habitat; material: faeces | place: Denmark | collected 2008/2010 ... | reverse complement strand
GCTCGCCAGGCTCATAACCTGGAGGTCGCATGTTCGAGTCCTGCCTCCGCAACTACATTAAAGTGGCTTTCCGTACCCGGTAAGCCACTTTTTTCATATATCCATTTGTAGATACGGTTGTTATAAAAAAGCATAATTCTGTATTTAGCTGACTTGTAATTTGCGCATTTTTTGTAATTTTGTGGCCGTTGTAATATTATTATTGACAAGAAATGAAGAAAATACTTTTCGCATTGATAGCTTTAGTTGGCGTGGTCGTTGTAGCAAGTTGCGATGATACAGAGACTTACGCTGAACAGCGTGAAAGGGAGAATGCTGCCATCAGTAGGTATATAAATGAAAATAAAATACGTGTGCTTAACGAATCAGAGTTTGCTGCAAAAGGTTATACAACAGACACTGCTCGTGATAATAATGAATATGTGCAAATGCAAAGCACGGGAGTATATATGCAGATTGTCCGTAAGGGTTGCGGCGAGAAGATAAAAGATGGCGAGACAACAACGGTGCTTTGCCGTTTTACCGAGCGCAACCTGTTGACAGACTCGATACAGCTCACAAACCAGATTTTGGCGTTCGCCTCTATCCCTGAGAAGATGAGTGTAACAAACTTGGGCGGTTCATTTACGGCGTCATTTCTTCAGGAGTCAAGCCTCATGTATACATTTTACGGCAGTACGTCGGTACCTTCTGGCTGGCTTGTACCGTTGCGTTATATAAATGTGGGCCGTCAGACGAGTGCTGATGAAGAAATTGCCAAAGTCAATCTGATTGTGCCTAGCACTCAAGGGCACCAGTCTGCGTCGGCGGGCGTTTATCCGTGTTTTTACACTATAACTTTTGAAAAAGGAAGATAAACTAAATTAAGAGTTAAGAAAAATACTTTTGAAAATGGATTTCTTAACTCTTAATTTATAATTTAATATTATGACACTAATAAAATCAATATCCGGTATTCGTGGAACAATAGGCGGGCATACGGGCGATACGCTCAATCCGCTTGATATAGTCAAGTTTACTTCAGCTTACGCGATGTTTATCCGCAAGAGCCGTGGTGGGGCGTGCGTCGGCAAGATTGTTGTCGGCCGTGACGCACGCATTTCCGGTGATATGGTGCGCAACGTAGTATGCGGCACTTTAATGGGCGTGGGGTTCGACGTTATCGACATAGGTCTCGCCACGACTCCTACAACCGAGCTTGCCGTGCGCATGAGTGGTGCCGACGGCGGTATAATCATTACCGCCAGCCATAATCCGCGCCAGTGGAACGCTCTCAAGCTGCTTAATAATGAAGGTGAGTTTTTGAGCAAGGACGATGGTAACGAGGTATTGCTCATTGCTGAAAAAGAAGATTTCACATACGCTGAAGTTGACAGTCTTGGCAAATACATGAGTGACAACACATTCAACCGTAAACACATCGATGCCGTATTGGCATTGCCGCTTGTCGACGTTGAAGCGGTGCGCAAGGCGCGTTTCCGTGTTTGTGTCGACACGATAAACAGCATCGGTGGTGTAATTCTGCCCGATTTGCTTAAAGAGCTTGGCGTAGAGTTTGAGATTCTCAACGGCACTCCCGACGGCAATTTCGCCCACAACCCTGAACCTTTGGAGAAGAATCTTGGCGGGATAATGGAGCGTATGCGTGGCGGAGGTTTCGATTTAGGTATTGTTGTTGATCCGGACGTAGACCGTTTGGCTTTTATTTGTGAAGACGGACGCATGTTTGGCGAGGAGTACACGCTTGTTTCCGTAGCCGATTATGTTCTCAGCCATACGCCCGGCAATACCGTCAGCAACCTTAGCAGTACCCGTGCGCTGCGTGACGTGACCGAACGCCATGGCGGAAAGTATACGGCGGCAGCAGTTGGCGAGGTTAATGTTACTACTAAAATGAAAGAAGTCGGTGCGGTTATTGGTGGCGAAGGTAACGGTGGAGTTATTTATCCTGAATGTCATTATGGCCGCGACGCGCTCGTCGGCATAGCCTTATTCCTGTCGTCTTTGGCGCAGAAAGGTTGCAAGGTGAGCGAGCTTCGTGCCACGTTCCCTAATTACTATATCGCTAAAAACCGTATTGACCTTATGCCTACTACAGACATTGACGCAATACTTGCAAAGGTGAAGACCATGTATGCCGACCAGCAGGTGAACGACATCGACGGCGTTAAAATTGATTTCCCTGATAAATGGGTGCATCTGCGCAAGTCGAATACCGAACCGATAATCCGTGTTTACAGCGAGGCGTCAACCATGGAGGAAGCCGATGCCCTTGGAAAGCGGATAATGCAGGTTGTTAATGATATGATGTAAAATAATTTTATAAATATATGTAAAAAGGCAAAGCAGGCAGTTTTATTGTCTGCTTCGTTTTTTTATATATTTTAATGCAAAATCCGGCTTTTTAGTGATATTATTTTAGTTGTAGTGGTTTAAATTCATGAATTTGTATTTACGGAAATTGAGTTTAAACTAATTTTAATTACGTTTTTTTTAAATTTGCCATGGTGGCAATAGCTTTTTTGTCGCTTATAAAGTCTAATTAAAAAGTAATGCTTATGAAAAATCATTTCTTACTATCGGTAGCCGTGTTGTCGGCTTTCGCCATGAATGTATGGGCGGATGGTGATTTTACAACTTTGGATGAGTCTGCCAAAGGTGTGGCTATTTCTCCCGGTGGTCAGTATGTTGTAGGTATCAATCCTACAGGAAGTTCTTTTAGCGGGAACATCTATATGAAAAGTTTTGTCTATGACATTTCTGGCAAAAGCACACAATGGCTGACCGAGAATGACGCTTCAGATGTGACATTGGGCGGAGAATTTTCCGGAGTGGCCGATAACGGTGTGATATGCGGCACGTCGAAAGACACGGGCCATCTTATTGAAAACACCGCTATTAATGCCGCTGCCGTATGGTCAAAAGAAGGCGAGCGTACACTGCTTGGCTGGGGAGACTTTGACATGTCTACCCTGAAGCGCGGCAATGACGGTTCGTTCGCCAACGCAATATCAGGTGACGGCAAAGTGGTTGCCGGTAATTTCAGCGCAAGCAATGGCGCATACCTTACGGCGTGCAAGTGGACTCAAGGCGATGACGGCAGTTGGACAATGTCTTTGTTGCCTATACCTGAAGGTGCCAAGGAAGGTGTGGCTTCGGCAGTATCAGCCGATGGCAGTACGATAGGCGGTTACGTTCGGTTGAAAAACAACTCGAAGTTTCCGATATTATGGAAAGCCGACGGCACTTACAAACTGATTTCACAAAAGGAACTGGGACTGAATGAGGAGTATAATTATTCGGTTGAGTTCAGCTCTATGAGTTCTAATGGAAAGTTTGTTACTGCCACAATGTTAAGTGACGGTCTTGCTTACGTTTATAATATGGAGAGTGATGAAGTGCGCACGCTTCCTATTATGGATTATGTTTATTCGAGCTTTGGCCACATGTTTTCAGATATAAGCAACTTTGCTGTTGACAATAATGGCGATGTGGTTTATTCTATTGGTTATTATGGCACATATTGGCGTTCTTTGTTATACCAATATGCTGAAAATCGTGTACTTGATCTTGCTTATTATGTTGACATCTTCGGGCATGACATTGATTTTGGCGACATTTCTTTATCTGTTGAAGACATGTCTCCTGCCGGAACTTGCGGCGTATCGTCCGACGGTAGTGTGGTTATGGGTAACATCAGCTCGTATAGTCCCTATTGCTGGATACTCCAGATAGAAAAAGGCACGGCCACGATACCTGCTACTCCGTCCGGATTGAAAGGCGTTGTTACCGCCTTGAACCAAGTAACCCTTTATTGGGATAAGGACATGACGGAGTATGGCGACTTTACGCTCAAGTCATATAACGTTTATTGCAACGGCACGAAGGTTAAGGAAGTTTCGGCTTCTGAAACCGAGATGAAAGCCGTTATTGATGATGTGCCTGCCGGAACGCCCGGTTTCAATATAGAGGCTATATATGAACGGCCTGACGGAACGACGGTGTTGTCGCCCCGTTCAAATTCAATTCAGGTATTGGTGGCTTCTACATGGGCATTCCCGTTGTACGAGGATTTCAGTTCAGGCGGACTTACTTCAAACGCATGGGAGTTTGTTAATTATAATGAGACAGACGACGTGCAGTATATCGTAGATGACAGCTACGGCATGGGCTTTACGCTTGGTTTGCAGATGACCCACTTCCCGCCGGAAAATCCTTATTCGTTCGGTATAGTGTCACGTCCTATCGACGCTACGGAGGAAGACAATGTACACTTGTCGTTCTATGCCGCTCATAGATTGATTAATGATGCCAGTCAGACGCTTGAAAACGACTTTGTTTCGATAGAGACTTCTATTGACGGTGGTTTGACATGGACTGAGCAGAAGACATGGGACATAAACAGTCTCGCTCCCGGCACAAGGTATTGGTCGTTGGAAGCTATTGACCTGTCGGAGGCTGTTGCGGGCAAAGTGTTCCGTGTTCGTTTCCGTATGCACGGCGAGGCATCGTCGCAGTATAACCTCATGCTCGACAATATCAGCATTTGCGGCGCTCCTACCCATGATGCTCCTACAGGCTTGATAAACAGGACTGGCACTGACGGCAAGTCTGTCAACATAGCATGGCAAGACCCGTCTAACGCCTATAAGTTGAACTTTATCAACGAATGTCCTTCTTACCGCTTCACTCTCGGCAACGAGGGCAAGGAGCTGATAGGCTCCAACAAGTTTGAGCCTGCTGATTTGACAATGTTTGACGGCAAATATCTCACTGGCGTTACTACTAAGATTAACTATTATGAAGACCGTGGCGACACCAAGGGTGTGCGCGCTTCCGTTGTAGTGTTCGAGGATGGCAAGCTCGTGCGTGAGCAAGAGGCCGAAGCCTTCCCGTACAATAAGGATTTCACCGTTGTTCTCGACCAGCCTTTGCAAATCGACGCTGCAAAGGAACTTATGATAGGTGTCAAGGTGTTTGATTACAGTTCCGTTCAGATACCTCTATGCTATGTACAGTCTCTTGACTACCTGCCCGGTAAGAGTGACTTGTATTCCGAGGATGGCGGTACTACATGGAAGAAAGTGTCCGATTTCTACGCTACACAGTCTGAACCCGCTCAAGGCTGGGCTTGCTGGGACATTACGGGCTGCGTCACCGACAACTCCGAGCTTGTATTATCTGACGAGACTGAGCCGTATGCTTACATAGTTTACCGTAATGGCGAGCGCGTTAATGATTATGCCGTAAGCAGCAAGTCAAACCGCTTTACAGACGAGTCTCCGGTTGACGGCGCTTGCTATGAGGTGGCTGCTTATTACGACGGTGGCGAATATTCAGAGACTTCTGAGCAGATGTGTGTTACGGGCACTTCAATCAGCAACTACGTGGTTGACGGCGTGAAGGTTGAGGTTTCGTCGGAAACTAACGGCCTCACCGTAACAGGCGATTATGACAACGTCCAACTTATAGGTGTTAACGGTGTATGCGTTGCCAAGTCTGTTGGTAACCACTTCTCTGTCAACAGCCTGCCTTCAGGCGTATATATGCTTAAGATAGAGAAGGATGGGCAGTCTACAGTGAAGAAGGTTTTGCTTGCGAAATAAAGCGAAACGTTTAAATGAATATCCTCAAAGAGCCAAGTAGCTATCTGGAGTAAACAGGAGTTAGGCTCCCTTACGGTCGCCGGAGTTAACGGACATTACCTCAAACAGCTATTGTCCGTTAACTCCATGAACGAACGTAGCGAGTGATCACTTCCGTTAACTCCCGATAACTACACGCATTTGGTAAAATGCGGACATTCAATAACGTTTATATAATTGAAAGCTTCAAGGAATATTGCGAATGTCATTCGTGCATCGCAATATTCCTTTTTTCATTTATAAATATCAGCAATCGGCCTATCTGTTATTTCAAGGATTTTTTCTTTATGAATGTTTGCGGACATTCATCTTTATAATTTATCACGTGCTTTGTATAGTGTTTTGCTATCCGTGTTTATGCCGCTTTCCTTATTTTTGCAGCAAAAAACGGCAGTATATTAAAGGTAAATTTTAAAGGTGAGAAGGTGGGAAGGTGAAAAGGTGGGACAGCATATTTAAAGGTGAAAAAGTGAAACGGTGAAAAGGTGAAACAACAAAACTGCTTGCAATGCAAATGGATTTTTCACTGTTTATTTTTCATTATTCATTTTTTTATTACTTAAAAACTAAAAAACAATGAAAGTTAGCGTATTTAAGAATTATCTTAACGGCGAGCGTATCGCCGTTTGCAGTGTTGATGAAGTGGCGCGGATGATACGGCAGGGCGATTTTGCCTGTGCAGTGTCTGATTACCGGTGCGCGTCTCCGGCGATGCTTACTGTCGACCGTAACGGCGAGACCGTGGGCGGCGGAGTGCGCACGGCTGATAACGCTATTCCGCGCGTATGCTTTGCCTCAGAGTTCCGCCGGCGTAACGGTTGCAGGCAGTTGGTGGCCCGCAATGCCCTAGTATTGATTGAAATCGACGGATTGGCTGATTTCGCCACGGCCGTCAGAGTGCGTCGTGCAACCGCCCGCCAGCCTTACACACTGTTGGCGTTTATCGGCGCGAATGGCCGTTCTGTTGAGGTTGTATGCCGTATTTCGCTCGCAAATAGCGCATTGCCGACGTTGGATGATGCCACTTATCGCCGCCATATAGTTGAGGGATACAGGCGGTTGCATTACGTATATTCGTCGCAGTTAGGCGTAAGCATACCGTTGCAGGCTCCAACAGACGACCGGATGTGCCTGATGAGCGTTGACGAAGGGGTGTTTTATGAGCCTAACGCAGTGGTGTTCGCAGTTGATGCGCGGCGTAACACGTCAGTCTTTTCAGCAAAGGCCGCAGGTAAGGCAACTGTCGAAGAGTCGCCCCTACCGGGCAAGACGGCCGACGAGGCCCGCCGCTACATATTCTATTCCTGCTGGGACGCCGTGCTCCGTTCAGGTCTTGACGCTTCCGACCCATATTTCGCCGAGCAGGCCATAGCCATGCTTGCGCGCTTCTGCCGCCGCTCGGGGTTGCCTGAGCAGATGAGTGTAGAGCGCGCGTCGCTCATTGACGGCATAAACGCAGACCGCGACCTTGTCACGATGTTGTTCCGTCAGGCATACGCTGCAAGTACGCAGCGCGTTAACCCTATGGCGCATGTGCCCATGCCGGCGTTGACGGCCATGCAGGTAGACCACTTTTTCAAAAAGCGTTACCGCCTGCGCCGCAACGAGCTGACGGGTGTCGTGGAGTATAAGCCGCTCGGCTGTTATGACACCGATTACCGCCCCGTTACACAGGAAGTAATCAACACTATGGCCTTCCAAGCGCAGCGCGAGGGCATCCGTGTGTGGGTGCGTGACATTAAGGAGCGTGTCAACTCGACGCTTGTCGACGATTATAACCCCGTAAGCGACTATCTTGTCGACCTGCCCCGCTGGGATGGGCGCGACCGCCTCACGGCCTTTGCCGCCCGTGTGCCCACATCAACGCCTCGGTGGACGGAGCTTTTTGCCGTATGGATGCGCTCTATGGTGGCTCATTGGATGGGAATTGACCGCCTGCATGGCAACTCGCTCGTGCCGCTGCTCATTGGAGGTCAGGGCTGCGGCAAGTCGTCGTTCACCAAAATAATACTGCCCGATGCGTTGCGCCCGTATTACAACGACCGCATAGACTTCCGCAACGACAACACCCTGATGCAGGGCCTCTCGGCCTTCGCCCTGATAAACATCGACGAGTTCGACCGTTACTCAGACAGCCGTCAGCCACTTATGAAGTATATCATATCAAAGGGCGAGGTAACCGCCATGAAGGCTTACCGCAGCACGTTCTCAACCGAGCGCCGCTACGCCAGTTTTATAGCCACGACCAACAACCAGCACCCCTTGACCGACCCTACGGGCAGCCGCCGCTTCATCTGCGCCGCCGTCACCGGACGCATCGATTTCACGTCGCCCGTTGACTATCAGCAGCTCTACGCACAGCTCATTAACGAAGTGCGCAGCGGACTTCCGTATTATCTTGATGCTGAGGCAGAGCATCGGCTTATGGATGAAAACCGCCCTTTTTTCCGTCATGCCGACATCGATAGCATCCTCTCGTCCCTGTTCCGTCAACCATCGTCAGCCGAAACTGCGCAGAAACTTACAGCATCCGAAATAGCCGCCATTGTGCGCCACGAATACCCAAAGCTGCCGCCGTCGCGCCTCACAAATGTTGAAATAGGCCGCAGGCTGAAAGCCGCCGGGTATGAATGTCGGCACGGAAAGTGTGGCAATTACTATAAAGTAGAGTGTGTCTCGTCTGAACTTTTGCATTGATTTATTCTTTCATATTTCACCTTGTGGCATAATATGTTGATGTTCAATGCGTTGCATGGTGAAAGATGCCTCGTTCTATCTTTCACTATCTTTCATCGAGACCGCATCGTGTGTAATAAGTGAATGGATAATCTGAATGTTTGTCACGTGTGGTTGACGGCTTCGTATTATGAAGTGAAAGATGGTGAAGGATTAACACTGGTGCCTTTCATTACATAACATGCTTATAATCAGTATGTTACCTTATGAGGTGAAAGATAGAAAGATAAATCGCTTGAAATTTACATTATCTGTCTTTGCCATGTCAAACATGGCCTTTCGCCTTGTGAAAGGTGGCCTTTTGTTATTTGATTTGCCATCTTTTGCATCGCAAAATATGGCATAATGTAATATCGAATGATATTTGCATATAAATATTAGTTAAAATAAAATCTTTGTTGTATATTTGCATTTGGATGAATATGGTATTTGTTTATTATTGAATAATCTAATATTGGGTTCTTATGAAAACACTTGGACTATTCCCATTTATTGCTCTTGTAATCATATTACAAGCGTGTTCAACAAGTAAAGTGGTTATTTCTAATGGTATTGATTTGTCAAATTATTCATATGTTGTTTTTGGAAAGGAAGCAACTGGTGACAGAGAACTTGATGACATTGTTATGTCTGTTCAAAATGAAATAGCTGATACAAAATTGAAGGTTGTTTCAGCACGGGACGCGCTTGTGAAAATAGCTAATGGTGAATCTGTTTTATCTCCGAATATTCATGTATCAACAGAAAAATGGGATGGAGGGCATACATATATAACAATTACTTTTTATGATTATGATACGAACCAAAGTGTTGCTGTGCTTAAAAGTAGTGGTATTGGCATGACTATTTCTCAAGACCAAAATATAGCACTTGGTGCAATTCGGAAAAAACTAAAAAAGGTGTTTGGGGATAAGCAATAAGAAGAAACATGCAAAACCATTCTGCGTATCGTCTTACTTATGCATTGAACCAAACAGGACAGCTTGTTAGTGTTGATAATGTTCCTGTTGGAAATAATTGTGGTTGTTTCTGCCCTGCATGTAAAGAGCCTCTAATAGCTAAAAACCAGGGAGCAAAACGAAAGCATCATTTTGCTCATAGATCAGGAACAGAATGTGAATATGCGGTTGAGTCAAAGCTTCAATCCTTGCAAAAGATAATCAATTATTTCACATCTAATTGATACACAAATAGTAAATGCTATGATAGAAAGTTGTTGGTAACGATTTGGCGACTTTGAGATTGCACCAATCTTCTGCATTATGCTTTGTCAAACAACTCTGACACAAAAGTCAGCCAAATTCCTTGATTGATCAAAGAGTTTGACAACTTTTTCTTACTTAGTATTATTTATTATAGGACCAAATATATCAACGAAATCCAAAAGCCTTTCTGATTTTATAATATACCCAAGATTATTAGGTATGTGGGATACAGACAATGCCTTTTGCTGAACATTGGGAATTGTCACTACTTTAATTTCGCCAGTAACAGTTAATTGTGGACCAGCGTACAATATACCTAACAGAAAAACACGAGATTTACCCCAATTCAAATTTCCCTTTTTATCGGTATATCCTCCTACATTACATATAAGTACAGGAGAACCGCTTGAACCAGGAAAACACGCTGCATCAATCAAAAACTCTTTTCTTCCTTCATAGTCTATACCTACAGATGTCGCCGTTATTCCTCTACGAACAATTGGCATATTATTAACAGAATCCCATAAGCCATTAGGATATCCAATCATTATAATATCTTCTGTTGCATCTAAATCTGCAATTTGTGTTTTAGAGGGTATTAGACTATTATCTAGACATCTATAAAACAAAGGACTTCCCATTTTATTAGCAACCTTTAATAGCGGATTAATTGGCAATACGCATAAATCTACATTTGCATCTGGATGAAAATACCACATCTTTTCAAAATCGGTATCATAAGATATTGTAAAATGATTGGTATAGTCAGGATTCCCGTTAGAGTCCGATTTAGTTAAACGAAACAGCCCCTTTTTCATATTTTGTACAACATGCTTGTTTGTTACAATGAGAGGAATTGTTTTATCGCCAATGATTAAATTATAAAAGAATCCTGTACCAGAAAATTTTCCTCCAACAGAGTTTTCTGTTTCTATTCGAGTTGTACTAAAGCACAACTGCTCCAATATAGATAGAGTACACATGATCAAGATATTAAGTATATTGATTAAAATATTTTACTTGCAATGTCCTTAATGATGTTTATCGTATCATCTTTGGCATTGATGACTTTTGCAAACTTCAACAACCCATCAACGAAATCACGGATTGTTAATGTTTTTAAATCACAAATCCTCAGTTTTGCATAATGAAGAATTGAAATCAAGCAACAATAATGACCTTCACGTCCTATTTCTTTCAACAATTGAAACACTTCATCTTCATCAAAAGAAACATTCTTTCCATATATGAATAAACTGCTATTAAGGTCTGCTTGCCTGAATTTTGTGATAGCATGGGCTACATCCTGTTTTGAAAAATCCTTGTCTTTGACCTCAATTGAGTAAATGAGTTTTCTGTTTTTATCATATACATCAATGTCACCAACCTCTTTTGGTGATGCTCCACTTTGATTGACTTTATGTGGCTCTACTTTAAAATTTTTACCTAGATACATTTGCTCCAATTGAGAGACAATCAAAGGACAAACCTCTCCTTCTAAAGAATGTTCTGTAATGGCATAAATGTAATCCAGAACTAACTGTGAGAACTCACTAATATCAATCAAGGCATCTCCAACCGAGAATTTCGAGACATATTCCTTGCTCACTTCTTTCATTACGGATAATGCCGATTTCAAATATTTATATGCGTCAGAACTGCTCGATATGTTTGAAAGAACATCAATTACATCGGATAAGGTCTGAAAATCTTTTCCTCTTCTTACAGCATTTGTCAATGATAAAGACACAAAACGGGCAGGCTTGTTAAGGAATGGTTCGTTGGAACTACCAAGACATCCTGGTAGTCTCAATGTCTCAAAAGGAACCAAAACTTTATGACAGAGAGAACGGGCATCATATTTTCCATCTTCTCCATCCCCTTTCTGTAAACTCAAAATATTAATTCCGTCATTGGTCGCTTTAGCCAATAAAGCCGTAACTAATATGTAACGATATGTCTTGTGAGTTCCTCGCAATATCCCACTAATCTTCTGACCGATCCCATCATTCGACAATTCCGCCTCAACAAAAGCTCTATCAAGAATCAACGATGCTGTTTTTAATTCAATGGATGCCATATCTTTAATTAAATAATCCTGAATATATAATTGGTGAATGCCCTTTTATCACATCTATAACCATTGTGCATACGGCTTTTGCCAAATTACAAGGAACCGCATTGCCTATTTGAGTGTATTGGGAAGACTGGCTACCAGAGAATCTATATTCTAATGGAAATGTTTGGATAATACGTGCTTCATCTACCGTCAGCCTTCTTAAATAGTTAGGAACTACCTCTTTCTTAGAAATAGTCATATCATTTTGCAAACGTGCATGATACATCTCTACCCATGGCTGTGAATTATAATACAAAGCCTGTTCATCTATAATGGGAGTCTTGTTACCACCCATTGAAGCAGGCAAGGTCGCACTATATCCATCTAATTTGAGTGGACGACCAAGACCATTGAACAACATTCCCGCATACGCAGATTTACGCAATACGGGATTGGTTGTCAATGTTATCTTTGCATTGCAGGTATTTGTGTTATTACCAGTTCCAGCTTTATCCAATACCTTTAATGATTCGCGAACAGTTTTTGCTTTTTTCTTATAAGGTAAAAGCATTGCTTCCAAATCAGGACTCGCAAAATTATTTCCTTTGAAGCCTATGAAAAATATACGTTCTCTTGTTTGAGGCACATCGTAATCCGAGGCATTGAGAATACAAAAGTTTACTGAGTAGCCCAAATCTTGCAATTTCTTCAGCAGTCTACTCCTTATGGAAGCCCATCTATCCAATGTACCTAAAGCTTTTACATTCTCCATTATAAACGCGTTAGGCATAACCGTTTCTAAAACTTTGACGTAACTCCAAATAAGTTTACTCCGTTCATCATCTTCATTCATTTTTCCTGCAATAGAAAAGCCTTGACAAGGAGGCCCCCCTATAACCAAATCAATATTACCTTTATATTGATTAAGTGAAGGTATATAAGAGTTAATATCTCCTTGACAAATATGGTCTCCGATATTTATAGAGTAGGAATCACACGCATCCTTCATCATATCATTAGCCCATACGATTTTGGCACCAGCTTGGATGGCACCTATATCAAGTCCTCCCGCTCCAGAGAAAAGGGATAATGTATTAACTGAATTTTGTATCAAAGCCTCTTTAATCGTTTTCATATATAGAAACACATTAAGTTTGTTGCAAATTTACTTGCTTTTTATCTAATAAAAGACTATAGTATCAAGTTTGTTTTGTTTTTAAGGGAAACTTCCAACTTCGGAGGGAGTAGTTCGCGGAATGAAGCAAGGTTTGCGGAAGCAACCCGAAACGTTTTTGAGTAACTCAATAGAAAAATTGATAAGTTTTTCTACTTAAAAATTTTACTGTTTTGTAAGATAAGCTCCAATGAAAAAATTGACAAATATGATTATTTGTCAATTCTTTGTGGAAAAACTGTTGCCAATCCATGTTTATATGATAAGAATTATGTAAGTTTGCATCTGCATGGATGTTGTCTCAAAAGATAAACGCAGTAAGATAATGGCCGCTATCCGCTCAAAGAATACGCGGCCGGAGATTATCGTGCGTAAATATCTTTTCTCAAGGGGGTTCAGGTATAGGCTAAACCATCCACGACTGCCCGGGCATCCTGACATAGTATTGCGTAAATACCGCACTTGCATATTCGTTAACGGATGCTTCTGGCATGGCCATGATTGCCACAACGGCCATTTGCCAAAGACCAACCAAGAATTTTGGCGCAACAAAATCAACCGCAACCGTGAACGCGATAAAGAAGAACAACGAAGGTTGTCAGAAATGGGCTGGCACTGCATCACCGTATGGGAGTGTGAACTGGCTAACGACAGGCGTGACGCAACTTTGAAATCACTTGAATATACGCTGAACAGGATATACCTTAACGACCATGCCATAAAATACAAGTCCATGACGGATGACGATTACGGAATGGCCGCCGAGCCGGAGATGGGGGAATAATATTTTTTTAAGTTCGTGAAGAACAATAAAACGTGTTTCGGATATTTTTATTATTTTCGCGCTATTATGAATAAATATAAATACCGTCAGGGTTTTATGTTTTTACAGAACGGTCAAAAGTTTGTTCCGCTGGATTTATAACCGACAGTTACTATATGGGCATGTTGTCGTAAATGCCGTTCTTCATTTCTTCAGTAGTTTCAGTAGTGTTCGTATAGAGTCGGCCTTCTTGCCGACCTTAATATATTCCTCGAATATTCCAGCATTCATCTGCTTGAAGTTGTCGCGTTCCATACGTATGTCTTCTTCTAAATAGGTTTCAGCGTCTTTCAAATAGCGGAGGTTTACATTGGTGGAATTGGCAATCAAATCGCACAATGCTTTTTCAGGTGTAGCTATTATAAAGGCGTAACCATCATTTTTGACGCTTGACAAGCCGACGGAGAACGCTTTTCTTGAAATATGCGTATATTCAAACCTTCCTAACGGTGTGTCGAACACTTTTGCGTGCTTAAGGGTCATGGATTGCCTTGTGTATACGGCTTCGGGTATTAAACCGTAATATCGCAACGCTGAAGCCATTGAGACATACGATGGAGGATACATGTGGTTGGCGATCAATTCGGTTGATAGAGCCTTACCCGTTACATCAGGGCTGCATACATAAAGTCCTCTCTTGAGGCGGATAACCTGCTTGTCGCGTTCAAGTTGTCTTATCTTTTGGCTTTTCCCTTTGATATTAGAGTAAAGAGACACCAAGATAGAAGACGTTACAGGAATATTTCCTAACTGTTGCAATGGATTGTTCATGGTGCAAAAATAGTAAAATTTTGAATAGAAAAATATGTTTAACATACTTTTCTGTTTAAAATTTTACTGTTTCAAGTATGTCGTAATTGTGATTCTCTGACAGAACCGTATGGCGAGGCTTTTACAAGCGATGTTCTGTGGATTCTTTTTTTGAACATGTTGTAAGACTTAATGAACATGAAAAGATTGCTGGTATTGCATTGATTGTTACATATAGTGAGTACCTTTGCAACCGTATTATAAAACATTTTATGACATTAAAAAATAAATTATCTGTTACGTTGACGGCTGTTGCGCTTGCGTTTGTTGTCGCAGGCTGTTTCGACTATCATCCGTATGACGTGCGTTTTGGCGGCGAGAAAGGCATAAACGCCGCGGCTATAGGACGTATAGGGGCGGCAACAGACGGTAAGGACATATTTAAAGTGGCCTTTATCTCAGACAGCCATGGGTGGTACTCGGAAACGGAAGACATGGTGAAGGACATAAACACACGCGGAGAGGCCGACTTCGTAGTGCATTTAGGCGACTTGACCGACTGCGCCACAACCAAGGAATGGGTGTGGCAGCGCGACGTGCTGTCGAAACTCAGCGTGCCGTATGTGGCACTGTTGGGCAATCACGACTGTCTTGGCACAGGCGAGGAGGTTTATAATAAGATGTACGGCGAGAGTAATTTCAGTTTTATCGCAGGGCGTGTAAAATTTGTTTGCCTGAACACCAACGCTACCGAATATGACTATGTGGCGGCCAATCCCGACTTCGACTATATGGAGGAACAGATGACGGCCGACTCGGCCCTGTTTGACCGCACGATTATCTGTATGCACGCATGTCCGTACAGCGACCAGTTCAACAACAACGTGGCAAAGCCTTTTGAGCTTTATGTAACAAATTTTCCCGGTCTGATGTTTTGTGTCTATGGTCATAACCACAAACTTTCGGCATCAGAAATATTTGAAGACGGCGTGGTGTATTACGGTGTTGATTGCGCCAGTCACCGTTCTTATATGTTGTTCACCATAACACCTGACGGATATGATTATGAGGTCATTTATTTTTAGCTTATTGCTGCTTATTTCTGTTCGGGCGGGAGCGGTCAGCGTGATGTATAGCGGAACGGCGGAGACCGGTATTGATTCGACAATGGTTGTGGAATCTGTAATTCCAAACGATACGGCCACAGGTCAGGCGCTTACCAGTTACGACCGTCGTGTGCACCGTTATCGCCGGCATTGGCAGAGTCTTATTCCTACGCAAAGCGTTATTCAGTTTGCCGGCAATATGGGGTTGATATCTGTCGGTGTAGGATGGGATTACGGCAAGCATAAGCAATGGGAGACACATTTGCTGTTCGGTGTTCTGCCTCGCTATGGCAGCAAGCGGACTAAAGTAACAATGACGCTGAAAGAGAATTTCATACCGTGGAGTCTGTATATAAAGAACGGATGGGCGGTAGAACCATTGTCGGTAGGATTGTATTTTAATACGGTGTTCGGTTCTGAGTTCTGGCAAAAACAGCCTTCGCGCTATCCCGACGATTATTATCCGTTTTTGTCGACGAAGGTGCGTATAAACGTTTTTGTGGGGCAGCGTGTGGAGTACACCTTGCCACACAACCGCCGTAAGTTCGTAAAAAGCATAACCGCTTTTTATGAATTGAGCACTTGCGACATTTATCTGCGCGCGCTTGTACAGGATCGCCACGTGCGCCTTACAGACATAGTAGGACTGTCGTTAGGACTGAAGTTTCAGGTGTTTTAGGATGAAATATTATGAAGATATGGTATTTTTTATTATTTTCGCATCATAATATTTAATAAAAAAACGGGAAACAATGCTTTTATCGACAACACCTACAATTGAGGGACGCCATATCATTGAATATAAGGGCGTAGTGACAGGAGAGACTATCGTTGGCGCTAACGTGCTGAAAGATTTTATGGCCGGATTGCGCGACTTTTTCGGCGGGCGCAGCGGAACATACGAGAAAGTGTTGCGTGAGGCCAAGGAGTCGGCAATGAGTGAAATGGAAGAACGCGCCGCGGAGCTTGGCGCTAACGCTATTGTCGGCATAGATTTAGATTATGAGGCGATAGGGCAGAATGGCTCGATGCTGATGGTGACATGCAGCGGAACGGCGGTGGTTATTTAGCCAATGGGTTAAATAACAATTAAAAAATAACAATTAAAAAGTAACAATTAAACCGCCTTGCTATATACTTGCCGTTTACGCAAAGATTGTAAGAATAGCAAGGCGTTTTCAAATTTTAATTATTACTTTTTAATTTTAGGCGAAGCCTGACTGGCTTTGCCTAATTCGTATGCCCGTGTAGCCATACGGTTTATAATGCTTTCAGCCGTGTCGATGTTTATTTCGCCAAGGTCAGGACAGCGTGTGTATGAGCTGACGTGTTCGTCTTGTGTCTCAATGCGTCCGGCAAGCAGGTTGGTGAAGTTGCGGCGGTATTCTTCAACCATGACATTGTAAGTGTTGTCGGTGCGGCAGGCGAAGCGTACAAGATCCATTTCGGTTGTTTGTTCCGTAACAAATTCTTTCAGCAACGGTTCTATTTCGTCAGCTTTGTAGTTCATGCGTGACAGGGCGTAAAACGCTTCTTGGTTGAACAGTTTTGATACGCGTTCATAGTGATTGAGCATTATGCGCTTGATGTTTTTCGGTTCAAAACGCTCTTGCGGGTCGCTGTCGGTCTGTGATTCGATTATACCTGTAACGTAGTATTTGAAGAATGTGCGCACTAGCGCGGCGATGACAATGTCTTTTCCGATCATTTTTGAATAAAAAATTAAGAGTTAAGATTTAAGATTTAAGAAAGAATGACTGATAAGAGTATATAATTGGAGTTAAGTTTCGTATGTTTTTCTTTATTATGTGTTGACATATTTTCTTAACTCGTAATTCTTAACTCTTAATTACACAGCCAATGTTTCTCATAAGTCCTTCGTATTTCGCTCTTTTTACCGCGTTGCCTTTAAACAGACGGCGGTATTGCTCAACAGTCAGATGTTGCCAATCGGCGCGCGTCATGCGGAGTAATTCAGCTTTAGGGCGTAGCAGAGGGTCGTTTGTTGGTGTCGCAAAGCGGTTCCAAGGGCAAGCGTTTAGGCATCGGTCGCAGCCATAAACGGTATCGCCCATTTTTGAGGCTATATCCGATGGAATGTCTCCACGGTTTTCTATCGTGAGATATGACAGGCAGCGTGACGAGCAGAAAGGGCGTTGTGTGCTTATCGCGCCTGTTGGGCAGGCATCAAGGCAGGCGTGGCATGTACCGCAATGAGGCGTGACTGGGCTGTCATAGTCAAGTTCGATGTCGATGAACAGCTCGCCGAGAAAAAACATGCTACCGGCATGAGGTATGATTAGTTGGTGGTTGTGGCCAATCCAACCGATTCCAGATTGTGCTGCCCAATAGCGCTCGAGTACGGGTGCGGTGTCGCAGAACGCTCTGTATGTGGTTAGTCCTAGGCGTGAGGCTAGGGTGTGAAGACGTGACTTTACGATGTCGTGATAATCTTGACCGAGGGCGTATGCTGCAAATTGCAGTTCGCCTTCCGGTATGCGTTCACCGGGGGCATAGTTGAGCGCGACGCTTACGATACTTTTTACGTCGGGCATTAGCAGGAGGGGATTGAGCCGTTTGTCAATGTTGCGTGCCATATAATCCATGTCGGCGTATCCGCTGGTATCGAGCCAACGGCGGAACATATCGGCGTGGCAGGCAGATACAGATTCGGCCTTGGCTATTCCACAAGCGAAGAAGCCGAGGGCTTTTGCCTCGGCTTTTATTTGTTCACTCGAAAGTTTTGAACTCATAATTCTGTTCTTTCATCCATTTGAGTGCTTCGGGTAGCGCGTAACGTAGTTTGTCTATGCTTTTCAGTGAATCATGAAACGTTATGATTGAGCCGTTGCGTGTGTATCGCTTTACGTTCTTGAGCACGTCTTCAGCCGTGAGCCATTTGCTGTAATCGCGGGTTACGAGATCCCACATGACAATGCGGTATTTGCGTCCTAACCAGAAATACTGTTCCCAGCGCATCCATCCATGTGGCGGACGAAATAAGTGGGAGCCGATAAGGCTGTTGGCTTTCTCCGCGTTTTCGCTATAAGCTTTTGTCGTATGTTTGAAACCGCCCCAGTGGTTGAACGTGTGGTTGCCTACTTGGTGGCCTGCGTCTACAATCTGCTTGAACAGCCCGGGGTGTTTTCTCACGTTGTCGCCAACCATGAAGAATGTGGCGCGGGCGTCATATTCAGCCAAAGTGTCAAGGATGAACGGGGTTGATTCAGGTATAGGACCATCGTCGAAAGTCAGATATACCGCCCTTTCGTTTTTGTCCATACGCCATGTTGCCCTTGGGTAAAGCCAGCGTAGCCATTTGGCAGGCTGTTCGATGATCATTATTTTAGTAGTTAAAAAAGTTAAGGTAGTTAAAGGAGTTAAAGACAAGACTTCCTTTGTCGTATAAATGGAAATGTGCAGACAAAAACATTTGTCTTAAACTCCCTTAACTACGAATTTATTTATTGTGGCAACACGCCTCCTTTGCCGTGGTAAGCGGCTACGTCTGCATTGAATTGAGCCTCGAGCTTCTTAGCCAGTGCGTTGTCGAACATATTGGCGTTGTCGATACACATGCTCATCACGTAGATATGCATCATGCAGTTTTGCTGAGATTGCGTAAATCTGCCGCCACTAAGCGAGTTATACCATGCCATGTACTGATGTGCGTTGTCGAATACGACTTTTGTAAGCTCGGCCGCTTTAGCCTTGTTGCCAACATGCACGTAAGCCTTGGCTAGGTCAAGTCCGCCGCTCAGATAATTGATAGGCACGTTGTATGCCGGTATTACTTTCTCTGCGTATGCCAAAACCTTTTTAGCCTTGTCGGTCTTTCCTTCCGCGATGAGGCTTAGGGCAAGCTGGGCGAACAGCCGGCGGTGAGTGTAGCACATGCGCATGACTGTCTCGTCAAGATAAATACCTTTCTTATCGATGCCGCCGTACTTGAAACGTGTCATCATGTTTGTATATACGCGTTCGGTATCAAAATTCTTGGCTCCTGCCACGTTGGTGGTGAACGGTGTGATGCGGTTGGCAAGACCTTCTTGTACAAAGTTGTCGCCTAGGTTCATATAGTTCTCCGAGCCGACGGTTGTCGCTACGTAGACAGGGCGTGTCCAGTTACATTGCGCAAGAATTTCCAGCATCATCAAGTCGTTCTTGTAAAGGGCACTTTTGCCTTTCAGCGAGATTACCATGCGGTCAGGTATGGAATCGGCCGCCATCATCATTCCGCTCTTGCGCACAGCGTCCTTGTCGATTGTTATATAGAGTGTGTCGGTTGGTATGAAGTGGTAGTCCGGGTTTTTAGAGCGGACCCAGTACTTCATTATATTCTTAACCTCGAACGGATTATCGCCGAAGGCTGTTTTTGCTTCTTCAGGATGTGCCTTGTAGAAATTGAGTATTTCATGTTTTGTCTCAGGCACAATCTCGACATATTCGTTTGTGCCTGAACAGTAGTCGAGGCGCGGCCATGAAATAGGCACGGCCGGCGAATTGTAAGCCTCTCGGCACATCTGGTCGATATACCAGTCGGTTGCCAGATAGCTGAGGTTGCATACTCGTGCGTCAGTCCTAACGCCTTCAACATCCTGATTGTACCACAACGGGAAAGTGTCGTTGTCACCGTTGGTGAAGATTATCGGATTACCCTTGTCTTGTAAAGACATGAGATAGTTCTGTCCGAAGTCACGACATACGTAGCGTCCGCTGCGATCGTGGTCGTCCCATGTCTGGCTTGCCATTTGTACAGGCACGAGCAGGCAAAGTATCGATACGGCTGCTGTGGCTATCGTGCCGTTAAGTTTTGCATATTTTTTCAGCAGGTCGATGATGGCAGCTACGCCGATACCGCACCAAATGGCGAAGGCGTAGAACGAACCGGCGTAAGCGTAGTCGCGCTCACGTGGCTGCATCGGTGTTTGGTTGAGGTAGAGCACGATGGCAAGACCGGTCATAAAAAACAGGAAGAACACTACCCAGAACTGCCTTATTCCGCGCTGTCCGCGGTAAGCCTGCCAGAAAAGGCCGATGAGTCCAAGCAACAGGGGCAAGCAGTAAAACACGTTGTGTCCCTTGTTGTTCTTCAAGTCGTCAGGAAGTTTGCTTTGGTCGCCAAGTCTTAGGTTGTCAAGCCAAGATATACCTGTTATCCAGTTGCCGTGTTCCAGTTCGCCGTTTCCTTGTATGTCGTTCTGTCGTCCTGCGAAGTTCCACATAAAGTAGCGCCAATACATGAAGTTGCACTGGTAAGATAGGAAGAATCGCAGATTCTCGAGCATTGTCGGCATCTTTACCATTATCGGTTCGCCACAACGGTCGTAAGGTATCTGTGTACCCTCTACACCGCCCATCCAGCTCTCGTACGCCTCGGCGTGCGCAGAGCTCCACATACGCGGGAACACCATATTCTGGGCGTATGCGTAGTCACGGTTGCGGCTTACTACGAAGTATGAGTCTTTCTCGTCGGCCGAAGCCTTTTCTTTACGTTGGTAAATAGGCGCTCCGTAAGTCATGTGCGGTTTACACATTCCGTTTTCGACGTCGAGCTTCACTTGTGATGTGTAAGCCTGCCCGTAAACAAGCGGGTTGTCGCCATATTGCTCGCGGCTGAGATACCGTCCGAGGGTAAAGATATCTTCAGGCGAATTTTGGTCCATCGGTGGGTTGGCCGACGAGCGTATAACGGTTACGGCGTAAGTGGAATATCCGATCATCAGCATCAGCATACAGAGCAGCGTGGTGTTCTTTATGCGTGCGCTTACCAGCGGTTTGTTGCTGACCTTACGGTTAACGACGAACCATAATATAGCTAATACTACAACTCCGATGAAAAAAGCCGACCAGCCGTAGCCGTAGAACGGAACACCGAGCATGGCTACCGAAAGCACGAACGACAAGTTGGTGCGTTTGAAACTCTTGCAAGTATAGCTTTCATAGATGGCCCAGATTACCGTTGAAACGAGCAGTATAATGTATATTATGACACCTGTGTTGAACGGACAGCCGAGCGTATTGACGAAGAACAGTTCAAACCAGCCGCCTACGGTGATGATGCCCGGCACGACTCCGTAAAGTATCACGGCAATGAGCACGAACGAAATGGCCAGCGCGATGAGCGAGCCTTTCAGGTTTGCGTTGGGGAACTTGCGGTAGTAGAACACCAGCACGATGGCCGACACGCAAAGCAAGTTGAGCAAGTGGACGCCTATGCTCAAGCCCGTCATGTACATGATGAGCACCAGCCAGCGGTCGCTGTGGGGCTCGTCGGCGTGGTCTTCCCATTTTAGTATTAGCCAGAACACAACCGCAGTGAACGCTGACGAGTAGGCGTAAACCTCGCCTTCGACGGCACTGAACCAGAAGGTGTCGCTGAACGTGTAAATCAGCGCGCCAACAAGGCCGCTCGCCTCGATGGCTATCAGCTTCGGGGTGGTAAGCGCGCCCCAGTCTTTTAGTATGAGCTTGCGTGTAAGGTGGGTGATTGTCCAAAACAGGAACAGTATGCACGTAGCGCTAAGCAGCGCGCTCATTGTGTTTACCATCATCGCCACTTGCGACGGGTCGCTGGCAAACTGTGAGAACAAGTTGGCCGTAAGCATAAAGAAAGGCGCTCCGGGCGGATGGCCTATTTCTAATTTGTACCCTGTTGTGATGAATTCAGGACAATCCCAAAAACTGGCTGTCGGCTCGATAGTGCTGCAATATACAAAAGCTGCTATGAAGAATGCCAGCCAGCCTAAGATATTGTCAACCAACCTAAATTGTTTCATTTAATAATATGTGTGATATTTGTTTACTATGCAATGAAAACGCAATAAAACGGTGCAAAGATACAAACTTTGTGCCGTGCAGCGGTAAGTTTATTATATTTTAACGCTATGCGGCCAGGCTGATATGGGCATTTTATATTCTCACAACGAGATATGCGCCTTAATGTCTATGCTGAGCGGGGTTGACGTGCGGAAGTTTTTGCCATTGCTCCCTTTGAGAAAGTTGAACGTTGAATAGTTGATTATGGCCGATACGGCTATCCGTTCGCTGATGTGGTATTTGTAACCGGCGCCTATCTGGTATACAAACTGGTTCTTGGGGTATCTGAACGTGGTGAAGGCATGTTCCTCGTGGCGGTTTTTCGTAAGGTTCTGGAATGTCCATGACAGCTCGTTCCTGAGCAGCAGCACGTGGTCGCCGTTGCCCAGCGGCAGGTATAGCGTCGGGGCGACGAACGGCGCAAAGGCTATGCCCCTTACCTTACATTCGGGGTGTTGGTATTCCTTGTAGCCGATGGTCTGCGAGAATTGTCCTACGCCTGCGCCTGCCTCGATGCCAACTATGCGTGCCAGCGGCAGCTCAAAACCAATGTTCACCCCGTAAAACTCAGGCATACGGATGTTGTCTTCCACGCTTTGTATGCCTATTTTTGCGTTCACTCCGATGTTTACCGACGGGCTGTATTGGCCGAAAACGTCGCTAGGCAGCATGGCAAGGGCTACGGTGAGCGTTGCTATGGCGGTTGTTATTCGTTCAATTTTCATGGCTTTTACGGGGTTATCGTCGAATTGTATACAACCGCAAAGTTAGCGGTTTTTTCCTTAAAAGCGAAATGTTTTACTGGAAAATGCGGTTGCGTTGATGCTTGTCGAACCATACTTGCAAATGCGCTGCCGGTATGTGGTTTTGCAATACGTGGCCTTTTACGCGATGAAAGGCCACGTATTGCACGCTAAAAGGCCGCCTTTCGCAACGCAAAAGGCGGCCTTTTAGCAAGTGGCTGATAATCAGACGAATATCTCTACGCCGAGGGCTAGCAGGGCGTAGCGTGCCAGTTTGCCTATTGTTACGCTCACAATGGTGAGCGTGAGGTTGGCGCGCATCAGTCCGAGCACTATCGTTATGCCTTCGCCTATTACTGGCAGGAATGCGAAAAAGCCCGTCCACGCTCCGCGCCCTGCCATGAAGCGGCGTGCCCGGTCAAGGTCTTTGGGCTTTACGTGCAGGTATTTCTCAATCCAGTCCATGCGCCCCAGCGAGCCAATCCAGTAGTTGAACATGCTGCCGAGGGTGTTGCCCACTGTGCCGTAGGCCACCAACGCCCACGGGTCAAGCCCCGCCGCCATGAGCGCGAGCATGACAACCTCGCTGCTTAGGGGGAAGATGCTGCCGGCGAGGAATGCCGAAATGAGCATACCTACGTAGCCGTAGTCGGTGAGGATTTCTATCAGAGACTCCACGGTGACAGGTTGTTAGGCTCAGGGGTGCAGTTTAGGATGTTAAATGTTGTTGCCGCAATGGCAAGAAATGTGAGCAGGATGAATGCGATATTGGTAAACCGCGTGCCGGTAAGAGCAAAAAAATGTGCGCACAATATAGATGCGTTCACAATCAGTATGCCCGTCAGCTGCGCTCCGTATGTAGGTTGCAGTATGGCCAGCGCAGTGGTGAAAACAGTCAGCGTAATGAACATCTCGTAAATCATTCGCGTGCGGATTTTATCCTTGTAACTGTTGCGCAAGAAATGTATTATACCAATGACGGCCACAAAAAGCGTTAGGCCAAAGGTCACGGCCATGCCCGAGCTGACCGTGGATGAATAATTGCATACTGTCCAAAAGTCGAGATTAAGGTGTGGAATTATTATACTGAAATCGCCTGTAATGGCGCAATATCCGCCTATAAACCAATAAGGCGCTGTCAATCCGATTATCGATGCCCAGAAATTCCGCCAGCTCATGGCCATTAGGTTTGTGCCGGCAAGCACCCATAATACAGGTACGAAAAACAGTGACTGGAGGTAAATCACGCTGGCGATGCCTATGAACATGAAAGCATAGAACATCTTGCCTTGTGCACGTTTGTCCTGATATGACGAAAAAAGCAGCAGATAAGAGGCAATGAAGCATAACTGCACGACGAGCACGTCAAGGTTTCCCGTCACGGGGGTGGCCATAGTCCCAAGTACAAGGAACGTACATGACACCATGCGACTGTAAATCCTGATGAGCGCGTTGCGGTTATTCAGCTCAACCATGAGATAAGCCGATACGGCGAAAACCGCCAGTTCGGCGTATTCTCTGCAGTTCAATGCGCACACAATGAGCCACACCACCAGCGCGTAAACCGCCGTGACGGGCAGCGCGAAACGGCTTTCGGCAATTCTGTTTTGTAATCGCTTCATAATTAAAAGTGAGAAAGTGAGACGGTGAGAAGCTGGGAGAACGTGGTAAGAAAAAACTTCTCACCTTCTCACTTTCTTACCGTCTCACCTTTTAAAGGTCTTTTCCTATGTCGCTGCGGAAGTATTTGTCGGTGAATTTGATTTTCAGCGCTTCCTTGAATGACTTTGCGAGAGCCTCGTCTTTGTCTTTGCCGTATGAGCTTACGGCTATTACGCGGCCTCCGGCGGTGACGACTTGTCCGTCTTTCAAGGCTGTGCCGGAGTGGAACACGATGCTTCCCTCAACCTCGTCGATGCCTGTTATGGGGTAGCCTTTGGCGTATTTCTCGGGGTAACCGCCGCTTACGAGCATCACGCAGACCGCCGCGCGCGGGTCGAACTCGATATTTCTTTGGTCGAGATTGCCCTCGGCTACGCCTTCGAACAAGTCAACGATGTCGCTTTTAAGGCGGAGCATAACGCTCTCCGTTTCCGGGTCGCCCATTCGGCAGTTGTATTCTATCACCATCGGGTTGCCGTTTACGTTGATGAGGCCGAAGAATATGAAGCCCTTGTAGTCCAAGCCTTCTTTTGCAAGACCGTCTACCGTGGGACGGATGATGCGGTCTTCCACCTTCTGCATCCACTCTTTCGTGGCGAACGGAACGGGAGTTACGCTGCCCATGCCGCCAGTGTTGAGGCCCGTGTCACCCTCGCCTATGCGCTTGTAGTCCTTAGCTTCGGGTAGGATTTTGTAGTTCTTGCCGTCGGTAAGCAAGAATACGGAGCACTCAATACCGCTCAAAAATTCTTCGATGACTACGTTTGCCGACGCATTACCGAACATTCCGCCGAGCATCTCGCGCAATTCCTTCTTGGCTTCGTCGAGCGTCGGCAATATGAGCACGCCCTTTCCGGCGCACAGGCCGTCGGCCTTCAGCACGTAAGGAGGCTGCAACGTCTCGAGGAAACGCAGTCCTTCGTCCAGCGTGGTGCCGTTGAATGTCTTGTATTTTGCCGTCGGTATGTTGTGCCTTTGCATGAAACCTTTGGCAAAGTCTTTTGAGCCTTCAAGCTGCGCGCCTGCTTTTGACGGGCCTATTACAGGTATATTGGCCGTGCGTTTGTCGCTTTTGAAGTCGTCGTAGATGCCTTTTACCAGTGGGTCTTCAGGCCCTACTACTACCATGTCGATGCCGTTTGTAACGGCAAAGTCCTTCAGACGCTCGAAGTCGTCCGCCTTTATGTCTACGTTCTCGCCAGCATTAGCTGTTCCGGCATTGCCCGGAGCGATGTACAGTTTGTCAACTTTCGGGCTTTGTGCGATCTTCCATGCCAAGGCGTGCTCGCGCCCTCCGCTGCCTAATAATAATATTTTCATAATCTGATATGTATTTAAGCTCCCTCCCCTTGGGGATGGGTGGGGTAGGTGTCTGCTGTTTATTTTATTTCAAATAGTCCTCGAAATACTGTGTAATCCTTTCGTGCAGGTGTACGCTTTGGTGTCCCATCATGTTGTGCCCTTCGCCGGGATATACGTAGAAGTCGGGCTGTGTGCCCACCTCGTTGCACTTCTTGATGAACGACAGGGCGTGTTGCGGCACTACAGTGGGGTCGTCCGTGCCGATGATTATTTGCAGTTTGCCCTTCAGGTTCTTTGCTTTGTTGATGAGACTTGTTTCCGCGTAGCCTTCCGGATTGGTCTGTGGCGTGTCCATGTAACGCTCTCCGTACATCACTTCGTACCATTTCCAGTCGATTACCGGACCACCGGCAACACCAACTTTGAATACGTCGGGATAGGTAGTCATAAGCGATGTTGTCATAAAACCTCCGTAACTCCATCCGTGCACGCCCATGCGTGTAGTGTCAACGTATGCCAACGACTTCAAGTATTCCACTCCTTTGAGCTGGTCTTTCATTTCTTCCACGCCGAGGTGGCGGAACGTCGCTTGTTCAAAGTCTCGTCCGCGGTCACATGAACCGCGATTGTCGAGTATGAATAAAAGATACCCCTTTTGTGCCATGTACGTCTCCCAGCTACGGCTTGCGTAGTGCCAGCGCGCTTCGACGTTGCGTACTCCCGGGCCGCCGTATACGTAAACCACGGTGGGATACTTCTTGTTGGGGTCGAAGTCTACAGGTTTCACCATGCGGTAGTACAGGTCTGTCACTCCGTCGGCCGCCTTGATGGTGCCGCAGGAGTATTCGGGCACGTTGTATCCTGTCCAAGGATTGTCTGCCTTGAAATAGTTTGTGCTTTTTGTTTTATCAATGTCAACAATGTCAATATTACGCGGAACATCCGGCTCAGAGTAACTGTCAAACAGGTATTTACCTAATGGTGACAGGCAAGGGGCGCGATGTCCACCTGCGTCATACGTGTTTGCGTGGCATCCGCGGCCATTGTCGAGCAGCGTGCGTTTGCCTGTTTCTATATTCACTTTATAGATGTTGTTTTGTATCGGGCTGCTTTCTGTCGATAAAATAAGCACTTCTTTGGGCTTTGATGTAAAGCCGATAAGGTCTAACACTACCCATTTGCCACTTGTGATTTGCTTAAGCTGTTCGCCTTTCGTATTAAAAAGGTAGAGGTGGTTGTAACCGTCCTTTTCACTTTGTAGGATGAATTTGTCGGTATCCCATGGCAGGAATACGATAGGATTTACCGGATGTACGTACTTGTTGTGGTGCTCTTTGTACAATGTGGCAAGTTTTTCGCCTGTCATGGCATCGTATTTCACCAGTTCCATGTCGGTTTGGTCACGGTTCAGCTCTATCATGTAAACCGCTTTTCCTGTTGGACTCCATGCTATATTTGTGAAGTAACGGTCTGTCGGGTCGCCTGCTTTCAGGTAGACGGTCTTGTTTGTTTTCAGGTCGTATACGCCAACTGTAACCTTGTGGCTGGCTTCTCCGGCCATTGGATATTTTGTCGGAATTTCTGTTGCAACGCGTGTGTCGATGTCAACGAGAGGATAGTCGGTCACCATGCTTTGGTCCATTCGGTAGAAGGCAAGTCTTTTCCCGTCGGGGCTCCAGAAAGTCCCTTTATATATGCCGAATTCGTCGCGGTGAACGCTTTGTCCGTAAACAATGTCGTGACTGCCGTCGGTTGTCAGTTGGCGTGTCTTTCCGTCGGCATCGGTTACATATAGGTTATCATCCTTTACGAATGCAACGGCGCGGGTATGTGGTGTCCAGTCCTCATGTGTTTCGCCCTCGGAGTTTTGTTTCCAGACAGTTTTTTTTGCCTTGAAGTCAATAAGCAGACGCTCATTTTTCCGTTTGATAAGTACCAACGGTTTGTCGTGGTAGGGGAAAGCGGCATACAAAAGATGGTGTATCTTGTCACTTCCATTTTTTGTTTCGGCCCATTTGTTGATGTCATCGAGCTTGAACAGCAGTTTTTCTTTACCTGTATTCTTGTCTACTGTATAACATTCTTCCACGTCCAAGTGTACGAGATTGTCGCCCCACCACGTCAGGTGTCTGTTTTTAGGCACCATGTTGTGGTAGTTGTTTCCGCCGAAGTTCAGGTCTTCAAGCGTAAACTCGCGTAGTTGGGCGTTGGCGGTCATAGTTGTGAATATCGCTAGTAAAGCTACGATACACGTTTGGGCGTGGCTTAATATTTTGTTTTTATTTTCAGTCGTCATATCGTCTTCCTCTTTTACCGTAGTCTCTTTTATCCTTTCCGCCTTTGAAATCGCGTCCGCCCTTGCGGTCGTTGCGCTTTCCACGGTCGTCGTGTCCACGCCAGTCTCGGTCGTCTCTGCGTCTGTCTCGGTCGCGTGAGCCGCGGTTGTTAAATTCTATTTTATGGAATTTGAACGTGCGGATGTCGCCTTCTTCGTTTTCTTCAGCTTCTTCAAGACGCTTCTTAAACTCGCGGTTTTCCTTGAAACGGTGTTTCTCGGCCATGGCTTTCTTTTCTTCCTCGGTCTTAAGAATGTTGCCTGCGCCGCGGAAATCGCTCAGTTTTCCTTCAAAAATCTGGTACTTGCGGAACTCACACTCGAGCGAACCGTTATAAAGAGGTATCTTAATCGACGGTTTAAGGCCGATTTGATCGAAACATTCCTCACGGTAACTGAGCACCCATGCGTCGTTGTTCTTGAATTGGTGTTTCAATGTTTCGCCTATCATACGGTATGTGCCGAGCAGGTCGGGGGTGGATATTCGCTCGCCATAAGGCGGATTAGTCACCATTATCGCTTTTTCTTTCGGCTGTTTGAAGTTCTTGAAGTCGGCCATTTCTACGCTGATGTCCTTGGTCAATCCGGCCGCCCGCACGTTGAGGTTGGCTTTCTGTACGGCCTTGGGGTCTATGTCGTATCCGTATATATGGTGGTTGAATTCGCGCTCTTGCGAGTCGTCGTTGTATATCCTGTCAAACAGGTCGGCGTCAAAATCAGGCCATTTTTCGAACGCATAGCTCTTTCGGAATATGCCCGGAGCCATGTTGCGTGCGATTAGAGCGGCCTCGATAAGCAGTGTGCCTGAACCGCACATGGGGTCGATAAAATCAGTGTCGCCCTTCCAACCGGTCTTAAGAATCATGCCTGCGGCGAGCACCTCGTTAAGCGGAGCCTCGACGGACTCCTGCCTGTATCCGCGGCGGTGGAGGCTTTCGCCGCTCGAGTCGAGCGAGAGCGTGCAGCGGTCTTCGGCGATGTGCATGTTGAGACGTATGTCAGGGTTGGCCACCGAGATATTGGGGCGCTGCCCGGTTTTCTCGCGGAATTGGTCGACGATGGCATCTTTCACCTTGTACGACACGAATTTAGAATGGCGGAACTCGTCAGAGAACACCACCGAGTCAACTGCGAAACTCTTTTTCAGGTCTAAATATTGGCTCCAATCTATTTTCTTAACCTCGTCGTACACGTCGTCTGCCGACTGGGCCTTGAAATGTTTTATGGGTTTTATCACCCTTATGGCGGTATGCAGGCTGAAGTTGGCCCGGTACATCATTTCCTTGTCGCCTGTGAACGACACCATTCGCCGTCCTATCTGTACGTTGTTTGCTCCCAGTTGTGTAAGCTCTTGTGCCAAAACCGGTTCTAATCCCATGAATGTCTTGGCGATGAGTTCAAATTCTTGTTCCATTATTTTGTTTATGATTGTTCATCTTTTAGTAGATAAGGAGTAAGGAGTGACGGAGTAAGTAGATATGCCTTGGCGTTTGTACTTGAAGGTAGTGAAACGTCATGCGGCTTTTCATTCGTTTTGTGGCATTTCTAATTACTGCTTATTTCTTTACTCTTTTCCTCCTTTTTTACTTTTTTCGACATCGGTGCCATGTCTTCCGTCACCCAAATGTTAGCTCCTACGACGCATCCCTTGCCTATGGTTATGCGGCCGAGTATGGTTGCGTTGGAATAGACTATCACGTTGTCTTCCAGTATCGGGTGGCGCGGTATGCCCTTGATAGGGTTGCCTGCCGCGTCGAGCGGGAAACTCTTGGCTCCGAGGGTGACGCCTTGGTACAACTTTACGTTGTCGCCTATGATGCACGTTGCGCCTATTACCACGCCCGTGCCGTGGTCTATCGTGAAGTGGCGGCCTATCTGCGCCGCCGGGTGTATGTCTATTCCCGTTTCAGAGTGGGCCATTTCCGTGATTATGCGTGGTATCAGTGGTACGCCGAGATTCACCAGCTCGTGGGCTATTCGGTAATTGACCAGTGCTTTTATCACGGGGTAGCATGATATTATCTCGCCCTTGCTTTCGGCTGCCGGGTCGCCGTTGTATGCCGCGTCAACATCGGTTGCCAATACGGCGCGTATCTCAGGAAGTCGTTCTATGAGTTTTGCCGAAAGGGATTCGGCCTGCGGGCGGCGGTACAGTGGTATGCAGTCCGTGTTGGCGTGTTCGGAGTCCATAAAGCAGAGGCCGGCCAGAATCTGGTCGGTAAGCAGGTTGTGCATACGCTCAACGTTTACTCCGATATGGTATTTCAGTGTGGTTGTGTTTACCGTCGACTTGCCGTAAAACCCCGGAAACAATATCGAGCGCGCCAGTTCGATTATTTCTTCGAGCACCTTTCCCGACGGGAGAGGGTCGCCGTCGCGGTGACGGTGGAACAATTCTTTCAACGACTCGTGTTGAGACAACTTCTCTATTGTCCGGGTGAGAATCATTGTCAAGTTGTCGGTACTCATTCTTTTGTGTGTCAATATTGTGTGCAAATTTAATTGTTTTATCGTTATGCGCCAAATTTTTTACGTTCTTATTTAGCGCTGTTGGTTTCTGTCGAGTTTTCTTTATGTGGCTAAACGCATTGCGAAAGACCGTAAACGGTGTTGTGAAAGGCCATGTTTTGCGTCGCAAAAGGTGGCCTTTCGCAACACGGAACATAACATGTTTGCAACGTGTTGATTTTTAGGTGGTTATAAATTGGAATCTTATAACCTGTAAAGATGCTTGCATACGGCTCATGGAATGTAAAGTTTTCTTAAAAAGAATAATGGCTGTTTATGCTTTCAAGCAAAAGTGATAACTTTGCATGTCAGTGTTTTTAAGGTGAAATGGAGATTATTCAGAATATTATAAACGATAACGGTTTTCCTGCGCTTACGGCTTTCCTGTTGGGGCTTATCGTAGCCTTGCACCCGTGCCCGCTGGCCACTAACGTGGCCGTAATGGGCTATTTGGCCAAAGACGTGCACCGCAGCCGCCGTGTATTTACGAACTGTATGGCCTACATGGCAGGCCGTATGGCTGCTTATTCGTTGCTAGGCATAGTGTTGACGGCCGTGTTCCGTGGCAGCGGAGGCGTAGATGTGGTTGGCCGGTGGTTCGGCCAGTGGGGCGAGAAACTGCTCGCTCCCGTACTTATAATAATAGGGGCGTATTTCGTGTTCAGCCGTTTCATCCATAAAGACGAGCATTGTCCCGACGTGACGGCTCGCGGCCGTGGCTTCCACGGAGTGTGGGGCAGTCTGTTGCTGGGCGTTCTTTTGGCACTGTCGTTCTGTCCTGAGAGTGCCATTGTGTATTTTGGTATGCTTTTGCCGCTGTCGGCCCATTCGGCAGGCGGTTATTTCCTGCCCGTCGTGTTCTCTGTCGGTACGTCTGTGCCGGCGGTGCTCTTGGCGTGGGTTGTAGCCTACGGCATGGGCGGAACGGCGGCGATGCGTGAAAGGATGCATTCCGCCGAGAAGTGGATTAACACTATTGTAGGCGTGCTTTTCATTGCTGCGGGAGTGTTCTGTATGGTAAATTAAGAATTAAGAGTTAAGAATTAAGAAATAATACCTCGTTGGTAATTTTCTTAATTCTTAACTCTTAATTCTTAATTCAATAATCTTCAGCGTTTAAACCTAACCACCACGAACTTGTATCCCATGGCCTTGAACATTTGGTAAAACTGCCGTTGGGCATTGTCTTCCGCGCTTTTGATGTTTTCTTTTGTCAGGCATCTGTATTTCATTTTGGCCTTGGCACGGTGGTAAAGGTCGTCTCGCGCCTTGTCATTCCACGTGCCCGACTCGAAAAACGGTTGTGTGGCGGCCTCGTCTATGAAGTCATCGTCAAGCAGCTTTATTTTCGGTAACATCACGTACAGCGTGTCTCCGTCTGTAGTCAGCCAGTCGTCGTCCGCTTCACTAAGTTCGATGCCGAGGCGCAACGTGCCTTTGTAAATGCGTATCAGTTCGTCGCTGCCGAAAAGTTTTTTCCTTACCGTATCGACCATTTCTTCGTCTTCAATAGATAAAAATTCCCATTCGCCTATCTCCTTTATGGCCAGTACCTGTGTCGGTGTTATGTCAATCTTGTCGTTCACGTGCGTTGTAATCGTGTCGTGCCTGCATGAACGCATTATGTAAGCAGCCGATACGATGCCCAGCAGCAGTGCGGCCGCCACGGCGTACAGCTTCAACCGGCCCATGCCGGTCACGATGTTGCGCCACCGTGACGGCTTTTTTGTTTTTACGTTCTTATTGTCTGTCATTTTCAATGATGGTGTTTTCAAGTATCATCGGCATGTCGCTCTCGGTAAAATCCTTGCGGAACGTTATCGTGATGTCCTCCTCACGGTATCCCATTTTTACCAGCATCGGTACCAGCACGTGTGTGGCGCTTTCGCGGGCCATGTCTATTATGCCCGTTTGTGGTATGCTTTTTATTATCTGTTCGCGGCCTTGCCGCTCGTATGAGGACATTTCCGCGTCGGTGAAATTAGAGCGTATTAGCGATACATGCTTCTTTATCTCGTCATGGTCGATACGGCTTGATGTTAGTTCCACTTTCGGGTCGGGAAGGATTATCTCAATCTTGCGTCCGTCGGTTGTGACGTTTCTTTCCGTGAACTGCCCGAAGTCAACGTATGCCTTGAGCTTTGCGTCTACGGGAATGGCTATCTTTCTGGCTGACAAAGGTACCGCCACATTGAACTTACGGTTGAACAACGAGCCTTGGAGTTCCACCTTGTCATCGTGAGTTACAATCTTTCTCACACGATATTCGGTCGTGTATAGTTTGGAACATTTCCGTATCTGCATCACCATTACGGGAATAGTGTCAACAGGTTTGGTCTCAACTTTTGTATTTGTTCCATTGTTGCATGAGGCCAACGCGAGTGCGGTTGTGATGATATAAAGTGCCAGTTTCTTCATAATTAGTTACAAATTTAAGTAAAAACGGATGAAACTCAAAAGAAAAGAGAGGCGAAACCTTTTTTTGTTTTGCTTTTTAATCAATTTATACTAATTTTGCGCCGTAAAACGAAAAATAATGAAATGAAATCATTACAGACACTGTTCATCGCCGCCGTGGCGGCATTGGCTCTCTCTGCTTGTAGCGAGAAGAAGCCAAACGACAACATCATCGCCAAGAAACCAGCGGCCAAAGCTCCTTCAGGACCTGTCAAGATGCAGGACTCAAGATTCATGGAGGAAGTGAAATTGAAAGGTAAAAGCTGTTATGTCAACATCGTGCGGCGTGCCGACACGTCGCTTCCGATTATTACTGACGACGCAGGCGGCAAATACTATGACAACGTGATTGACGTCACGATAGAGTCTCACAAGGACGACGGCATGGCGTATGAGTCGAAGCCGATATTCCAAAAGACGTTCAACAAGAAGGACTTTGCATCGTATGTCAACGCCAAATACCTTGAGAAAAGCGCGCTGCTCGGCATTGTTTTCGACCGTGTTGACGGCGACAACATCGTTTTCGCTGCAAGTGTAGGCCAGCCCGACGCGCTCAGCGACGACTATGTGCCTCTGCTTGTCACCGTTTCACATTCGGGAAGCATGACAATCACTAAGGACACGAGGCTCGACAGCGACGTGGAGAATAATTAAAAGTGAAGAGTGAAAAACGAAAAGTGAAAAATCCATTTGCCTTTATCTACTATTAAGATGTGAGCAAATGGATTTTTCACTTTTCGTTTTTCACTTTTCACTTAATTCCGTTTTTCTCTGTATTCCTGCGGTGTCTGGCCAGTGGCGTGCTTGAAGAACTTGCAGAAGAAGCTTACGTTGGGGAAGTTGAGGGCGTAAGCTACTTCGGCCACCTGCCTGCTGCTGTATCTTAACATCACTTTCGCGTTAGTCACGACGGCGCGGTCAATCCATTCTTTTGCCGTTATTCCGCTTACCTGTTTTATGATTGTACTGAGATAACGTGGCGTCACGCACATCTTGTCTGCATAGAAAGGCAGCTTGCGTTCGTGCTTCGAGTGCAGGTTGACAAGGCGTATGAAGGTGTTGAACAGCTCCTTGCCGCGAGACGTTTCGGGCTGTGCCGTGTCAGCTTCAATGTCTTTCAGGTAGCTGTAATAATGTATCACGGCGTGTATTAGGCCGTTAAGCGTTTCGTCGGGGAAACGCTCTTTGTTAATCAAATCCCATATCGTGCTGAATATCTGCCTGATGGTGGCGGCGTCTTCGTCGGCCGGATGTACCGTGAAAAACGTCGCGTTGCCGCTGCACCAGGTCGGCATTGCCTTGCCCATGGCCGCCTTCAGTCGTTCGTCGCTTATCATTATGCCGCGCAGGTCGAAGTCTTCGCTCATACCGTTGATTTGCAGTATGCTGCCGGCCGATATGAAGGGGAACGTCCCTGCGCTGTATTCGCGCTCGATGAGGTTAACCATCAGCCTTATGCTGCCGCTTTTAACGAAGCCCATGCGGCAGTCCTCCATTATGTAGGGCGTGTCGGTTTGCAGGATGTTTTGCAGCGTCTTGCCGTCCCTGCCGAGCATTGCTATGTTCTTACCGATGAACTTTATCGGTGCGTCGGCCGACTTTATGCCGCTCAACATCGACGTCAGTTCATGGAAAGAGAAACGTTCAGGAGATCTGTTCTTCATGTCCTTTTTATCTGATTGTTACGATGCAAAAATACGAAAATAGCACTTATCGACAATGTTTTACCATGAAAACCGCATTGCTTGAAAACATATTTGTACAAAAAGAACATTTAATGACTGTATAAGATAACGCTGTGGATTGGTTGACGCCTTACCTTTGCAAACTAAACGATAAACATCCGATTAGTATGAAGAACTATTTTGTTTGCATATTGATGTTCTTTTGCGCAGGCACAGGCCATGCACAGGTCACTTTGGAGCAGTGTAAGGCTTGGGCGAGGGATAATTATCCCGTAATAAAGCAGTACGACCTGGTGGAGCAGAGCCGCCGCTTCACCGTGGCGAACGCCGCGAAGGCGTGGCTGCCGCAGGTTAGCGTGAGCGGCACGGCTTCTTACCAAAGCGACGTTACGACTATTCCCATCACCCTGCCGGGCGTTGACATACCGACGTTAAGCAAAGACCAGTATGATGTTAACATAACCCTCAGCCAACAGGTGTACGACGGCGGAGCCGTGGCTTCTGCCAAACGCTTGGCCGAGGCGCAAGGCGACGTAGGGCGGGAGCAGGTCAGCGTGGCGATGTACGATGTCAACCGGCGCGTTGACGAGCTGTTTTTCGGCATACTTGTGCTTGACGAACAGCTTAAGCAGGTCGGCGTGTTGCAAAGCGACTTGTCGCTTTCTCTTGCCTCGGTTGAGGCCATGGTGAAGGGCGGAACGGCCAACCAGACCGACGTTGACGCAGTGAAAGTGGAACAAGTGAAGGCGCGCCAGAGGGAAACGAGCCTGCTGACGCAGCGCAATACGTATCTGAAAATGCTTTCAACGTTCATCGGAAAGGAAATAGGCGACGGCGACACGCTCGTCAAGCCGACGCTTCCTGTCCTGCAAAACTGCGCAAACAGCCGTCCAGAGCTTGCTCTTTACGCCGCGCAGGAGCGTCTGCTCGACGCCAGGCAGAAATCTCTCAACGTGGCTTTGCGCCCAAATGTCGGCCTGTTTGCACGTGGCGGCTACGGCAATCCGGGGCTGAACATGCTGAAAGACGACTTTGACGCTTATTATAAAGTAGGTGTAACGCTGTCGTGGAGCTTCGGTTCGCTATACACACGGGCCAACGACCGCCGCAACATTGACATTGAGCGGCAGACGGTGCAGTCGGAGCGCGACGCGTTTCTGTTTAACACACGCCTGCAAACTGAGATGCAGATCGGAGCTGTTGACAACCTGCGTGAGCAGCTAAGGCAAGACGATGAAATCATAACGCTGCGCCGGCGCATACGCGAAAAGGCCGAACTGCGTGTTGCCAACGGCACTGAAACGGTTAACGAGATGTTGCGTGACATCAACGCCGTGAGCGATGCGCAGCTCGGCAAGCGGCTGCACGAGATACAGCTGTTGCAGGAAATGTACAAAATAAAGCACTTAAATAACTTTTAGAAGATGAAGAACATAATATTTGCATTGACGGTTTTATCATTGATTGCTTGCTCAAAAGGTGGCATGGAGCACGACGCAATGGGAACATTCGAGGCGACCGAAATCATAGTGTCTGCCGAACAGACAGGCAAACTGATGTATTTCGACGCTGAAGAAGGCACCGAACTGACTAAGGGTGAGCAGGTAGGACTTATCGACACGGTGCAGCTGCAGCTTCGTGCGATGCGCCTCGGCGTGACGAAAGAAGTTTACGCGAGTCAGCGGCCGGACATAAACAAACAGATTGCGGTCACGAAACAACAACTGGAGAAGGCCGAGCTGGAGGTTAAACGTTACTCGGCGCTTGTGCGTGACAACGCCGCCAACCGTAAGCAACTTGAAGACGCGGAGAGCAGCGTGCGCGTGCTTCGCCGCCAGCTGGACGCCCAGATGTCGCAACTCAACAACACTACCGGCAGCCTTAACCGCCAGATGGATGCGGCTGAGATAGAGCGTTGGCAGGTGGTTGACCAGCTGCGCAAGTGCCGCATCACGTCGCCAATCAGCGGGACGGTGCTTGAGAAGTATGCCGAAGCCGGCGAATACGCCGTGCCGGGCAAGCCGCTGTTCAAAATTGCCGACGTAAGCGACATGACGTTGCGCACATACGTCACCGCGCTGCAACTCACATCGCTGAAAATAGGACAACAAGTCAGGGTATATGCCGACTTAGGCGAGGACGACAGTCGTGAGTACAAAGGCGTGATTGAATGGATCGCAGACAAGGCGGAGTTCACTCCGAAGACGATACAGACGCGCGACGAACGCGCCAACCTTGTCTACGCGGTAAAAGTAAAGGTAAAGAACACCGACGGAATGCTCAAAATCGGGATGTACGGAGAGGCGGACTTTTTAAGTGAAAAGTGAATAGTGAAAAGTGAAAAATCCAATTCTTTTTGAATGAATAATGAAAAATGAAAAGTGAAAAATCCATTTGCATTGCAAGCAATTTTATTTTCTCACCTTCTCACCATCTCACTTTCTCACCTTTAAAAATGCTTTTTTACCTTTAAGAATATGATTTATGTAGACAATCTACACAAGCAATACGGCCGTGTTGAGGCTCTTTGCGGCTTGGGCTTCAGCGTCTGCGAAGGCGAAATATACGGCATAATCGGTCCTGACGGCGCCGGTAAGACGTCGCTATTCCGCATATTGGCGACGCTGTTGCTGCCCGATGGCGGACAGGCTACGGTTGACGGCCTTGACGTAGTTAAAGACTACCGTGAGCTGCGGCGGCGCATCGGCTACATGCCAGGCAGGTTTTCGCTCTACCAAGACCTGTCGGTTGAGGAGAATTTGCGGTTTTTTGCATCGGTATTCGGCACTACTGTTGAGCGGAACTACGACCTAATAAAAGATGTCTACAGCCGCCTTGAGCCGTTTAAGACGCGCCGCGCCGGCAAGCTGTCGGGCGGAATGAAGCAGAAGCTGGCTCTCTGCTGTGCGCTGATACATGCTCCGCGCGTGCTGTTGCTTGACGAGCCTACGACGGGCGTCGACCCCGTGTCGCGCCGCGAGTTCTGGCAAATGTTGCAACGCATAAGGAGCAGCCATGGCATAACGGTGCTCGTGTCAACGCCTTACATGGACGAGGCGTCGTGGTGCGACCGAATTTCGCTCGTGCAGAACGGCCGACTTCTACAGACCGGTACACCCGGCGAAATCTGTGAAAGTTGTTCCGCACGGCTGTTTGCCGTGCGTAGTGACGACATGCACAGACTGCTTAATGATTTGAAAGAGTGCGCCTGTGTAACAACGTCATTCTCTTTCGGCGACAGCATACACGTTACGTTGGATGAAGCCGCTGCCTCTCACACATTGTGGGAATACCTGCAACAGCGCGGACACACAGGCATTGAGGTGAAAGGGATACGGCCTTCCGTGGAAGATTGCTTCATGTCGCTGATGAAGGGTCAGACCGTTTAACGTCTGTAATGAACGGACGTATTTTTTAATAAAATATATATGGATACTGAAAGCGTGATAACGGCCGACGGGCTGACAAAGAAATTCGGCTCGTTCACTGCCGTTGACAATATCAGCTTTAGCGTGCGCCGTGGCGAGATATTCGGCTTTCTCGGCGCTAACGGAGCCGGAAAGACCACTGCCATGCGCATGCTCTGCGGCCTTAGCCGCCCTACGGCCGGACGTGCCGTCGTGGCCGGATATGACGTAGGCGAGCAGCCGGAGCAGGTGAAGCGGCACATAGGCTACATGAGTCAGCGCTTCTCGCTCTACGACGACCTTACCGTGGCGGAGAACATGCGCCTCTTCGGCGGCATTTACGGCATGGACGGAGGCACGATAAGGCGCAAGACGGCCGAGTGTCTGCGTTCGCTTGTGCTTGAAGACGAGCGCGACACGCTCGTAGGCTCGCTGCCGTTGGGCTGGAAACAGAAGCTGGCTTTCACCGTGGCGACCTTTCACGAGCCTGAAATAGTGTTCCTCGACGAGCCTACGGGAGGCGTAGACCCGATGACGCGCCGCACATTCTGGGAGCTGATTTACGCCGCCGCCGACCGTGGCACCACCGTATTCGTCACCACTCACTATATGGACGAAGCCGAGTATTGCGACCGCGTGTCCGTCATGGTTGACGGACGCATAGAGGCTCTCGACACGCCCAAGGCCTTGAAGGCCGCCATGGGCACAGATAATTTGTATGATGTTTTTTACAGTCTTGCGCGCAAGGCGGAAAGGGGTTAGCGCATGAAGCAATATGTTTCTTTTATAGGCAAGGAGTTTCTGCACATCATTCGTGACCGTCGCAGCATGCTCATACTGCTCGCCGTACCGGTTGTGCTGCTGTTGCAGTTCGGCTATGCCGTGTCGACGGAAGTGAAGAACGTGCGCGTGGCTGTGCTCGACTCGTCGCACGACGTGCTGACCCGTAAGGCGTGCGACCGCCTGGCGGCAAATCCGTACATGTCGCTCTGCTACAGCGTGACGGGCATTGATGACGTCTACAGCCTGTTCCGCCAAGGCAAGGTTGACGTAGCGGTAATCTTCGGCAACGGCTTCGCCGCCGACTTGGTGCATAAGGGCACGGCCGAAGTGCAGCTGCTCGTTGACGGAACGGAGCCTAACCAAGCCACAATACGCCTGCAATACGTCATGCAGGTGCTCGCTTCCATGCAACAGGACGCCGTGTCGGGCAATGCCGATAACGTGCGGATGAACATCGTTCCGGTAACGCGGATGCTCTATAACCCGCAGCAAAAGAGCGAGTACAACTTCGTTCCGGGCGTAATGGGCATGGTGCTCATGCTCGTGTGCGTGATGATGAGCAGCGTGTCAATAGTGCGCGAGAAGGAGACGGGCACGATGGAAGTGCTGTTGGCGTCGCCGCTATCGCCGGCGTGCATCATCCTGTCGAAGCTCGTGCCTTATTTTGTGATTTCATCGTTCAACGTCGCCACGGTGCTCGTTCTTTCGCGCTTCGTGCTCGGCGTGCCGATGGCAGGCAGCCTGTGGGCGTTCCTCGGCACAACGCTGCTTTACCTCCTCGTCTGCCTTACGCTCGGCCTTTTCGTGTCGACGCTCGTCCGCACGCAGGTGGCGGCGATGGTAGTGTCGATGCTGTTCATCATCCCCACCGTTTATCTGTCAGGTCTTGCCTTCCCAATCGAGAGCATGCCGCCGGTGCTGCAATACCTCTCCACCATCGTTCCTGCGCGCTGGTACATCGACGCTGCGCGCCGCCTGATGATACAGGGAGTGGATGCGCAATACATACGGACCGATGTTTTGGTGATGTGCGCCATGGAAGTGGTGCTGCTTGTGGTCGCGCTGAAGAAGTTTAAAGTAAGATTATAATAGTTGTATGGCGATAAGATATTTAATACAAAAGGAGTTTTTGCAAATAAAGCGCAATGCTTTCCTGCCGAAAATATTTGTCGTGCTGCCGATAGTAATGCTCTTGATAGTGCCGTATGCGGCAAATCAGGAGATAAGGAACTTGATGTTCTGCGTCGTAGACAACGACCGCAGCACAATGTCCCGGCGGCTCGTAGAGCAGGTGGACGCCTCGTCTTACTTTGCGCTGACATCCGTCGAGGGCGGTTACGGCAGTGCGCTTGCGCAGGTGGAGCAGGGCACGGCCGACGTAATACTTGAGATACCGCACGGCTTCTCCTCCGACGTAGTGCGTACGGGCGAGGCCTCCGTCAACGTGCATGCCAACGCCGTGAACGGCGTGAAGGGTGCGCTCGGCCAGGCATATATGCTCAACATCATATCAGATTTTGCCTCCGCGCAGCGTGCGGAGCATGGCGTCGGGGTGGGGCAGGGCGCAAGCAGTGGCGTTGACGTGCGCCCCCGTTATATCTTCAACCCGTCGCTCGATTACAAGGTGTTCATGGTGCCCGGCATAATCGCCATGCTGCTGACGCTGCTCATAGGCTATCTGCCGGCGCTGAACATCGTAGGCGAGAAGGAGAAAGGCACCATCGAGCAAATCAACGTTACGCCCGTCAGCCGCCGCGACTTCATCCTCTCGAAGCTCGTGCCTTACTGGATTATAGGCATCTTCATGCTTCTTTGGTCAATGCTGTGGGCATACGTCTTCTACGGCATGTGGCCCCGTGGCAGCGTCGGGGGTATAATATTATCCTCGCTGCTGTTCTTCCTTATCGTGTCGAGCCTCGGCCTAATCGTTTCCAACTGCTCTTCAACCATGCAGCAGGCCGCCCTGCTGATGTTCTTCTTCCTCATAATCTTCGTCCTTATGAGCGGTCTGCTCACGCCGATAGCCGGTATGCCGCGCTGGGCGCAGGTCATTACTTACGCCAATCCCTTGCGTTATTACATCGAGGCCATGCGCGCCCTCTACCTGAAAGGCAGCACTTTGGCCGACCTGCAGCCGCAACTCGTCTCGATGGCCGTCTACGCCGCCGTGTCGTGGGCAGGCGCGATATTGAGTTACAAGAAAACAAATTGATTTCAGGCAAGAACACCAAAAAGGAGTTAATAGGAGTTAGACGCTTCGCGTCGGAGTTAACAGGAGTTAACGGGCAAATGCTAAGTTGTTGTAGCACTGGGTATTGTCCGTTAACTCCGGCGAGTGAAACAAGCCTAACTCCTTTTAACTCCCGATAACTTCAAAATTATGATACACTCCCAGCCGTCCTTCATCTTTTCAAGTAAGCTGACAGACGGCTGAATGATGCGCCAAACCTCCGTCAGCCTGTAACTGTCTGGCAGTCATTGTTTTATATAAGAAAATGACAGATGAAAGATTCTCTACTCTTGTTTTAATATCTGTTTCGTTACGCGATATGCCGTCAGTCGCGATGTAATTGGTGGCCTTTCACGTTGCAATATATGCCCTTTTGTATTGCTGTTGACCGCCTTTTGCATTACAAATAGCCGTGTCATCGCAAATAAAATGCTTACAACCAATGTCACAATGTCACCGCTTGCCGTAACCCTCTGTATGTCACAATCTTTTGCCGTGATATTACCCCGCCGTTTAATGTCACTACCGTCACACTCCGCCTTGCGCCGTGACATTGGTGAAAGTACCGTCTTAGTTACTGTCACAGCTTAATGTGCTGATTGCCAACACATTCCATAGTATTGTGACAGTGTGACATTTTAACCGCTAAGAAATATATTTATTCAATATATGCAATACTGCTGAAGGTATGGCTTTCCTTTTGGGAGCAAAATAAAACTGCGCTCCCATAAGTAGGAATGCTGCTATTACTTGGTTTCTAAAAATAATTCTTACAAATTGGCAAGCCATTTCTTGCCCGGCTTTGAGTGCAGCCAGATAAGAAAACCAACAGCAATTATAAGCCCCACGGTAAAAATTGCCCCTAACATTTCCATATTGTCGTCATTTTAAGATTTTACTGCCGATATTGGCAAGAACGATTGTAAGCGCAAGACCTACGAACAGTACATACCAATTTATTCCATATTCGTTGTTAGTGTATATAGGTGTAATAGTGCCTAATACCAGTGCAACAAATGTAAGTTGTGAAAGGTTGAAAAAGTAACCGGCTATTTTGTCACGTCTTAACCTGTCACGTTCTTTGGCGTCTTTTCGTTCTTCTTGTTGTTTTATAAAGTTGCCCATACATGGTTCTTTGTTTGCAAAAATACTCATTATTATTCATAAATACTCGTTTTTAGCATTGAAAATGTTATATAATGTGGCTTTTAACATTTGCATGTTTTACATGCAGCATTATGAATTTTTATTGGCTATCGAATTTTATTCTTATAATTTTTTTGTGCTTTTGTTCTTTTAAACTATCTTTGTAGCGGTGATTGTCGAGTATTCGGCATGAGCTGTTTTTGTTGAAGTTAGCGTTTGCTATATGGTCATGCACGTTGAAACGTAGGAAATTTCAATCGCATCGAGAAGACTGATTAAGCAAACGTCCATGATACCGTGGACGTTACTTGTCGTCTTTTCCAGCATCCTACGGCTGCAACGTGGACAGGTTTCGTCCGCGGTTTGTATTCGTAGGTTTGTAAAAGACCGTGGCACACGCATTTTAAATGTTTCTTTTTTATTGTTTAATTTAAAATGTGTTTATTATTATGGATTTACATTTAACGAAAGATGGTTTTGAAAAACCGAAAGACAAAATCACAAGTGAATCCTTTGGTAAGGACGGAGAACTTTCTGTTCGTGTGACTTGCGATGAAGGGGCAGAACAATCTCGTGAAGGATTGATAAATGAAGCTCGTAACTTTATTAAAGACAACTCTGGTTTCGATACCGTGGATGCGAACTTGGGACAATGTTCAGGTGATGTCGCCAAGACGGATGAAAATGGAAATACCGTTTATTCTGAAATAAATGCGCAATTAAAATTGAAAAACGGTAAATAAATTTTTCTTTTTACTTTTAACGTCTGTTCGGTATCGCAAGAATACCGAACAGACGTAATATTGATTGTACATATTTACTAATATAAAATTCAGAGTGATGAAAAGGTTTTTATCATATTTCATGCTGATGTTTTGTTGCCTTGCTTCCGTTTGGGCGCAACAGACGTCATTAGTTGTTGACAACCAGACTCCAGGTTGGCTTTCAAGCAAAATACCATTTGCAGACCAAGCAACGGTGAAAAACCTGAAAGTGACTGGTTATTTGAACGGGACGGATTTGAAGTTTATTTATGAACTTTCTAAGTTAAGAGAACTTGTGCATCTTGATTTATCAGATGCAAATATCGTTGCAGGAGGTGATAAATACGGCTCGTTAGGTGATAAAAGTGCTCAAGATAATGTTTGGACAAATGATATATTTTATACTCCTTATGGGGAAGGGGGAGAAATAGGATTATTTTTGTCTATTCCAAAGACTATAGAGAAACTAAATTTATCAATGCCAATTAATGTAGATACTTTGTTTATTGGAGGAAAAAGTTTGCCGATTTTAAGTAATACTTTAAGTCTGGGAAGTAATTTTAAATATTTACATTTTAGAGAAGGAGTGGAAACAATAAATACAGACATGAATTTTTCTCAAAAAGTACATCTTCCTACAACTATAAAGAAAATTGGGAAATATGCGTTTTATTATTATAACAGTGATTCTCCGTCTGAAATAGGAACAATTGACGTTAACTTGCCTAATTCTATTGAAAATTTAGATCATGGTGCTTTTACGCGATTATATTTAAAAAGTGATACAATTAGGCTTCCGGAAAAGATGGAAATTTGGAATACTTGTTCTTTTCAATTACGTGACGGACAAATTATTTTCATACCAGAAAATATTAAAAAAATCGATAATTTTTGTAGTGGAAATCTATGTATTCATAGTATTACTTCTTCAAAAAAAATTGAAATCCATGTTGAGAATGCTGTTCCTCCAACAATAAGCACATTATCTGGTGAATTAAAATCTTGTATAGTATATGTTCCTGCAGGTTGTACAGAAGAATATAAAAATGCTAAAGGCTGGCAAGATGCAACGATAATTGAAGAAGAAGTTTCTGTTACTGGTATCTCTATTATGAAGCCAGATGGGAATTTTTATGTGGAAGATAAATTTAAATTAGATGTTGTAATATTTCCAGAGGATGCAACAAATAAAAACTTCACATTGAAGTCTTTGGATGAAAACGTTGTAATTGTTGACGAACAAGGTAATGTAACAGCTAAGGCATACGGCAAGGCAAGGATAATGGTGACGAGTGAAGACGGTGAATTTACAGATGTTTGTGAATTTGATGTATATGAACATGCAACGGGTGTAAATCTTAGTACGTCGGAATTAAGAATGAAAATTGGTGAAAAGCAGACATTGATTGCTACGATTCTGCCTGAAGGAAAGACTGACGGGCAAATGGAATGGCGTAGCTCTGACACTGATGTAGCCGAAGTGGATGCGGAAGGTGTAGTCAAGGCCAAGGCGAAAGGAAAGGCGACAATAACGGTTACTACAGTTGACGGCAGACATACGGCTTCATGTGAAATACAGGTATATCAGCCTGTTACGTCTTTGAACTTGAATAATGAAACTTTAACGCTGAAAACAGGCGAAACACAGCAGTTGATAGCTTCCATTTCGCCGTCCGACGCAGACAATAAGAATGTAATATGGAGTTCGGAAAATGTAAATGTAGCCAGCGTTGATAAAGAAGGACGTGTTACCGGCGTAAAATCGGGTCAAGTGTGGATTTATGCAGAAAGCGAAGATGACGAAACGGTAAAAGCCGGTTGCTATGTGACTGTGATACAGCCTGTGACTGGTTTGACACTTGACAAGTCAAGCATAGCGTTCTCTCAAATCGGTGAGTCTGAGCAACTTACGGCTATTGTCCAGCCAGAAGACGCGACTAATAAGGATGTAAACTGGACGAGTTCAGACCAAGCGGTTGCGATTGTCAGCAACGGACTTGTTGTTTGTTCAGGATTTGGCGCGGCTGTAATTTATGTAACTACAGTTGACGGTGGTTATATGGCTACATGCGTGGTAAATGCAGCACCGGCTTCAGGCATAGATGACGTTTCAACAGGAAGTAATATACAAATTGAAAACGGGCATATTTTATTGAACGGTCTTGCGCTAGGTACTAATGTTACTGTTTGCGATACAGCAGGACGTGTTCTTTATTCAACAAAGATTAGTGCTTCTGGTTGCGTTGATATTCCAAATATCGGGCGTGGAATCTTCATTATAAAGATAGGAAATACCATGTATAAAGTAGTATTATAATTATAGAATTTTTTATGTGAAATAATAAAAAGGTGGCGGATAAAAATCGGTCACCTTTTATTTGTTTATATATTATAGCACCAATTCAACAGCACAGTGCATCGGAGCAGTAGATTTCGTTATGGATGTTTGTTGACTGTCAAATATAATGCATCAAAAAAGTTACGCAAACGTTTGCGTATTCGGCCGATTTTGTTAATTTTGCACCAGTCATTACTAATCATACTACTGAAAATGGGACAACGCAGGACATCATTAAAGCAGATGGCCGAGCTGCTTGGTGTGAGTATAGCGACCGTGTCGCGGGCACTTAGCGGCAGTCATGAGGTGGGTGAGGAACTAAGAAATAAGGTTTTGGCTTTAGCAAAAAAACTTAATTACAGGCCAAATCCTTTTGCCCGGAATCTGAGACGTAATACGCCTAACGCAATCGGAGTGGTTGTGCCTAATCTCGTAACACATTATTACGCGGCCGTGCTTGACGGTATAGAGGATTATGCCTCGAAGGCCGGTTACGCCGTGATTGCTGCTAACAGCCACGAGGATCATCTGCGTGAAGAAAAGGCTATAGACAATTTTGTCGGGATGTATGTTGTCGGTATAATTGCATGTTTGGCGCAAGACACGGTTGATTATTCACATTTCGCAGAAATAGGCGATATGGGAATACCGTTGGTGTTTTTCGCGCGTACATGTCTGCCTGACAGGTTTTCCGCAGTAACTTCAAATGGTGACGAGGCTGCACGAGAGGCCACTCTACATCTTATTGACACTGGAAGCCGTCGGATTGCTTTCATTGGCGGACCGCAGCATCTTGATATGACGAAGCGGCGCAAGCACGGTTATCTTGAGGCTTTGCGTGAACGTGGTATAAGCATTGACCGTTCAATAATAGTGAATGGCAGCATTGATTATGAGTATGCAAGGAAAACGGCTTTAGACATGTTGTCGCGTGACGACCGCCCTGATGCCATTCTTGCTTTTAACGATATTATCACATACGCCGCTTTTGACGCAATCAAGACATTGGGGTTGCGTATTCCTGAAGATGTTGCTATTATAGGTTTTACGGAAACGGATACTTCGTTTTTTGTCACTCCTAAACTTTCTGTCATAATGGATCAGGCCCACCTTACCGGCGAACGTGTATGCGAACTGTTGCTTAGGAATATATCTGGAGACAAGAAAATATATAAGGAAGTGGTGCCGATGAAACTGGAAATAAGGGACAGTTCGGACAAAAGGGCTAAGGGAGCGGAAAATGGGTGCTAGACTGTAATTTCTTAATTTTTTATTCTTAATAGAATTTTATATCGGTGATAATCTTTGCTCCTACTTCGGCGTTGAGGTTGTCAGTCAGTCGTGAGCGTATCATTGACAGGTCGGCGCGTAGGGCGGGATTGTTGATTTTCACGTATAGAGTCTGGTTGCGGATGAATTTCTCTCCAGTGTATTTTGCAGCGGCATGGCCGGCCACTTTGCACCAAGAGTCTATCAGCCGCCGTTGCATCAACGGCATTTCCAGCCCGTCTTGTCTCAGGCATTGAGCCACGATGTCGGCTAAAGTCAGGACTTCGCGTTTAAACATTATCAGTCTCTTTTTGTATTATATTCCCGTTCTCAACATAAAAAAGTTTGTAGTCTAGTGAACTTCCGCGCAGTATTCCGTCAATATGTTCGCGGTTGGTGTCGGTCATGAATATCTGACCGAAATTTTCGCCGCCTACTATGCGTACAATCTGTTCCACACGTTGAGCATCCAGTTTGTCGAACACATCATCGAGAAGCAGTATTGGTTTTACGCCGCATACTTGTTTTAGGAACTCAAATTGTGCCAGTTTCAGTGCGATTACGAATGTTTTTGTTTGTCCTTGGCTCCCTTCGCGTTTTATTGGATGTCCGTCGAGAGTCATTTCAAGCTCGTCACGGTGTATTCCATGCAGTGAATAGCCTACGGCCCTGTCCTTAAAGCGGTCACGCTGTATGATATCAAGTAATGGCCCGCGTTGGCAATGTGATACGTACTTAAGTGATACGTTTTCTTTTCCTTGTGAAATTTCGGTGTGGAATTTTTGGAACAATGGTGCAAGGCGGTTTACAAAGGCGTCGCGTTTATGGTAAACGGTTTCACCCTCAATGGCCATTTGTTCTTCCCAAAGGCTGAGTAGGTCGCCGTCAGGTTCATCTTCTTGTTTCAGTAACGAATTACGTTGCTGCAGAGCCTTGTTGTACCGGTTTAAGGCTTCAATGTATGAATGGTCGTATTGCGAAATGACTACGTCCATAAGCCTCCGTCGTTCGTCGCTGCCGCTTTCTACAAGTGTAGAGTCGTAAGGCGACGCGAGGATTAAGGGCACTAGTCCGATGTGGGCTGAAAGCCGTTTGTATTCCTTGTTGTTACGTTTGAAATGTTTTTTTGAGCCAATCTTCATTCCGCACGTTATGTTCTCGTTTTCTCCGTCGTCGTTTGAATAAAGACCGTCAAGCATGAAGAAGTCGCAGCCGTGCCGCACCGCTTGAGAGTCGGTTGTTGAGGTGGAACTGCGGCAGAATGACAGGTAATATACAGCGTCGAGCAGATTAGTCTTGCCCTCGCCGTTATGGCCGATAAAACAATTAAGTTTTGGAGAGAAGGCAAGCTCCGCCTCGCGTATGTTCTTATAATTCAAGATTGACAATTTGTTGAGAAACATAGGTCTTGCCGTTCAACTTTAGTGCAAAGTTACTTGATTTGCTGATGAAAAACAAAAAAAGTCGGTAATAAATTTCAATATTCAGGATAAAATCCGTAATTTTGCCACGCTTTATCAACCTGTAAATTAAAAAATCACAAATAAATGGCAAATCTTAAAGAGCAGAAGGGGGTTGTAGAAAATCCTCTCAGTCAGAAAGAGGCGGTCTTTATGAAGCATAAGAAGACTATCTCTATTGTAATCATCGCAATTATTCTTGTTGTCGCCGGAGTGCTTTGCTATAACACTTACGTGTCAGGACCGCGCGAGCAGGAGGCTAGTACCGCTTTGGCAAAAGGTCAGGACTATTTTGCCAACCAGCAATATGAAATAGCGTTGAAAGGCGACAGTGCCGGATATCGTGGCTTTGTAAACATAGCATCAGATTATAGCAGTACCAATGCTGGCAACCTTGCTGAACTCTATGCCGGTCTTTGCTATGCCAACCTTGGCAAGTGGAACGATGCCGTGATATACCTTGAAAAGTATTCTCCCGCTGACGACCAGATGATAAGTCCGGCTGCAATGGCCGCTCTCGGTAACGCTTACGCACACTTGAAGGAATATGACAAGGCCGTTGAAAATCTAAAGAAAGCCGCAAGTATGGCAGACAGCGAGGCTGCCGACAACACCAACAACAGCATCTCGCCTGTGTTCCTTCTCCAAGCAGGTGAGATACTTGAGAGCCAGAATAAGAAAGACGAGGCCCTGAAGATATATCAGGACATTAAGAAGAAATATGTCAACTCTCCCGTTTACGGTGAAATTGACAAGTACATTGAACGTGTTTCCGTAAAATAATGGCTACAGCACTGCACAACTTGTCTGATTACGATCCGGCCAATGTGCCAGACGCAAGTAACATGTGTTTCGGTATTGTTGTGGCCGAGTGGAATCCCGAGATAACAGGAGCGCTTCTTGACGGAGCGGTAAAGACATTGGAGAAGCACGGCGCACTGCCAGAGAATATCCACGTTAAGACCGTTCCCGGTAGTTTCGAACTTATTTACGGGGCCCATCAGATGACGCTTAACGGCGGTTATGATGCGATAATCATCTTAGGCAGTGTCATCAGGGGCGAGACTCCGCATTTCGATTATATCTGTCAAGGAGTGACTTACGGCATAGCCCGTCTTAATGCAAAAAGCGAGATTCCGGTAATTTATGGTCTTCTGACAACTAATGACCTGCAACAGGCTAAAGACCGTAGCGGCGGACGACTTGGCAACAAGGGCGATGAATGTGCGATAGATGCCATAAAAATGGCGAAATTCTAATATCAAGAAGTTAAAGGAGTTAAGGAAGTCAAAGGAGTTAAAAAGACATTACTCTTATTGCTTTCTTAACTCTTTAAGTTTATAGATATTTGTATTCAACTCCTTTGACTTCCTTAAATTCTTTAAATCTCCGATAAATATGAAACTCATCTCATGGAATGTCAACGGCCTTCGCGCCTGCGAAAGTAAGGGCTTCAGTGATGCTTTCAGGCAGCTTGATGCTGATTTCTTCTGCCTTCAGGAGACGAAAATGCAGCAAGGTCAGCTCGACTTGTTTTTTGATGGTTACAAGTCCTATTGGAATTATGCAGAAAAAAAAGGCTATTCAGGTACAGCCATATTCACAAAGCATGAGCCGTTGAGCGTTACTTACGGTCTTGGCATTGACGAGCACGACCACGAAGGGCGCGTCATCACTCTTGAGATGCCCGACTTCTACCTTGTCACTGTATATACGCCGAACTCGCAAGACGGCCTGCGCCGTCTCGATTACCGCATGAAATGGGAGGACGATTTCCGTGAATACATGCTACGGCTTAATGCCGTAAAGCCCGTAATAGCTTGCGGCGACATGAACGTGGCGCATAATGAAATCGACTTGAAGAACCCTAAGACGAATCGTCGTAACGCCGGTTTTACCGACGAAGAGCGCGATAAGTTCACCACTTTGCTATCTTCAGGCTTTACAGACACTTTCCGCTATTTTTATCCAGACCTAGAAGGAGCATACTCATGGTGGTCGTACCGCTTCCACGCACGTGAGAAGAACGCCGGTTGGCGCATTGATTATTTTATCGTCTCCAACCGTCTCGTCCCGCAAATAAAGTCAGCCGCAATCCATAATGAGATTTACGGTTCCGACCATTGTCCTGTGGAACTTGTGTTATAAAAAAGTTATATAATAAATAAAAGGCACATAGGCTTATAACCTATGTGCCTTTTATTTTTCTTTTAAAATCGTGTAAAATCAAAGAAAATGCAAGTCTTAAAGATTTTTTAACGTTGGAAATGCAAAAATCGGGAAGTTTCGGGTATAATTATCAAAAACAGATAAATTAAGAGTTTACAGAGACAACATTCCACACATTATATCAAAAATATTGATACTATTTATAGAAAACGGTTGCAGAGGGCTGTTTGCTAATTTTATATGGCAGTCTGCGAATTGTCTCGAATTTCTTTGGTACGTTCGGCCTTTTTCCCTATTTTTGTAAACGAGAACAAATTATATGTGTTCAATTTTCAAAAAGGAGGTTACGAAACGGACATAAGAATTTAGAAGACATATTGCAAGCTACTTGTAGACAACATTGTTTGGCTTAGCTAAATCTGGTACATTTATGCACATCGTCCAAATGATAAGTCGAAAGGTTGGTTTGTACCCTGCAAGGGGCGCAGACTGCTTTTCCTTATTTGACGATGAGGGTTTTACCAGAGCCCAGCTAAGAGAATGAGTGAAAAGATTAGGCTGTGTCCTTTTTCTTTTATTCAGTTTGCAGGAACGAAGTACAAACCTTAAAACATAAATAATATGGATTTCAAGTTAGAATACATGGAGCGTCTGTTTGCCAAGATAAGCAAGAAAAAGACGGAGTCCTACGTTATCAGCCGGATATGGCACCAGTTGGATGATGACAGGGTTAAGTTTGTTGTCCAGCAATACATCAAAAGGACACAAGACAAGTATGCGCTTGCAGACTTATACATTCCTCAGCTCAACATTTTCATAGAGATAAATGAGCCGTTCCATAAAAACAACGTGGAGGTTGACAACATCCGCAATGAGGAAATCTTGAAAGTCACAAGCTCTAAGCCTATAGTGATAGATTGTGATTGTGACATTCAAGAAATCCACCGCCAAGTTACGGATGTCGTGAGCCTCATAAGGCAACGCATCACAGAACTAGGTGACAAATTTAAGCCATGGGACGACGCAAGCACTCTCACAGTGGAATATCACCGCAATAAAGGTTATCTGAAAGTTGAGGACAATGAATGTCTGCGTACTACTGAAGATGTAGCTGCTATATTTGGAACAAAACCTAAACATCGTGGTTTCTTGCGTGCGTCGGGTGCAGCTGTGCCGAACAAGAAGAATGAAATAATATGGTGGCCTAACACCAATCACACTCTTTGGCACAATAAACTTTCAGAAGACAAAAAGTTTATATATGAATACCCTAAAAAGGAAAATAAAAAAATCACACCGGCGGAACATTTGAGGCAATGGCTTTCAGCTCCCGAAGAAACTCGTATCACATTCTTGCGTTACAAAGATGACCTTGGCTTCTGCTTTTATCGCTTCGTTGGCGTGTTCCGCCTTGATAAAGAAAAATCCAAACAGGAAAACAAATGTGTCTGGGAACGTATCTCAGATACTTATCAACTTAATGTTTAACTTTATAAAAACTTTAAAAACAATGTATCGTTACAAATTAACAGCTCAAAGAGACCTGTACCAAGGCAAGATCAAGAAAGGTATGGTAGTGTATGTACTTAGTAAAACAGCATTAACCCCTAATGATGTGGCAATTCAAAATGCGTGGAAAAATATGGGTATTGATGTGCCTGTGACTTGTTGCCAGATAGGGCAATATAAAGTGGAGTACGAGAGAATTTAAAAGCAAAATAATAAAAAGAGAGGTGTGCCGCAGTATTTTGACACATCTCTCTTTGCTTATATATCATGGAATAATTGAAAATTATCTTTTTTAGCAGTTTTAAAAGAAAATACGATAATCAACAAAAATATAATTATGGCAAAATACGGACCGTGCAGAAATATAAAGGGTCCCCATCCTTGGAGCAAGTTGCAGTCAGCCTTATACAATGTGATTGACAAAGATGTGGCTTTTCAGATACACAGTTGTGCTTATGACATTGGTGAATGTTTAGGGATTCCGCGTTATTGGATTACCATTGGAAAGGAAATTGTGTGGGATTTTCCTAAAAACGCCATGTGGGACAACAGCGATTGGAATTTTTACGATGAGGCAAAAAACATATCACGATTGATAAAAGCATATATTGATTGCCATAAGGGCGAGCTGCTGACACACACATTCAATGACAGGTGGAAAATGGTGCCCTATCTACTCGCTTGCGACAAACGTATCGGAAAAAGGCGGTTGGCGCAGATGCTGGAAAAAGACGAGTACTCATGCATAGCATGGATTATCAGGAAAAGATTGGAGATTAAGCGGACAAACACAGAAAACAGACGAACATGAGGAAGAACAGTTTATTTGTATTGGAAGCAGTCACATTTATGAAGAAACGCCGTCGGCAGAAAGACGATTACCAACCGTTTACTACGGAAGTGTCGGATATATCTTTTTACAAGAAATTAGAAGATGCCGAAGCAGGAATAAGACAACTGTTGGAGGTGCGTAGCGCATGGAACGACATTTATTGTTTTTACATCCATCAAGTGCCGCAAGGCGTTATTCTTACGCCATATTGTCTTGACAGTTATGCGGTATGGCTATATGACCAGCATGGAACTTTGATAGACGAACGCCCATATCCGTCATTTCGCTTCGGTTGTTATTTTCGTGGACGACCAAAGGATAAGCTGCGTTTTCATGTTGGCGATGTGGTGGAATATCGAAGGGAGCTATGTATTGTTATGTCCGTTCCGCAAGAACATTATGACAAAGCTATGGACGAAAGTGATGATTGCTATTATGTTCTTTATTTAGATCAAGACTTTGAAAGTCACTGGCTTAATCATGGGCATCCTGAATGTATTAAAGTAATGCCGCCAAGATTTCCAATCTCACAGAAAGTTCAAAATCAAATAACCCGTGTTAAAGATTGGTATGCTGAATTACAAAGAGAATATGACAAGTAAGCTTAAAAGTAGACTCTGATTATAAACATTAACCGACGCAAAAATATTCTTCGCAAAAAGCCGTAAACGGCATGGTGAAAGGCGGTCTATTGCGGCATGAAAGGCCGTGTTTGGCACTGCGTTAGGCGGCATATCATAAATTTATAAATACTAGAAAACCATGCCGTTTATCTTTCAATCTTTCATTAAGCGGAATAATGCACTGTATGTCAGGATGTTAAGTGCTGAAAGATGTACTGTGACATCTTTCATTATCTTTCATCATAAGCGGCGGAATGAAAGATGGATGAAAGATCGATAGACAATCTTTCATCTTGCAAATGATTGATAGTCAGTGGTTTTATGCGCAAGATGAAAGATTGAAGGATGATTTGGGTAAAAATGTTCAGTATGTGACATGCCACGCTGCATATATGCCACTGCTATCGGCGGGAAAGTTGTGCAGCAGGCTGGTTTATCATCATCGTAGGGAATGATGTTGGTGTTTACATTGGCAGCAGCTCGTCGCCTTCAAGCTCGCATGATGTAAAGCCCATTTCTTCGGCTTTCCGTTTGTCGAAGGCGAAATATATGGCGCGCGCCTCTACGCATACGTCGCCGTGGGAGTTTTCTATCTTGACGTCAATCGTCACTAGGCTGCGCCGTTGCTCGGTTATGCGTCCGCGCACGGTTATCTGTCCCTCGGTTGTCATTACGGGCTTTTTGTAGCGCAGCTCCAGTTTTGTGGTCATGCCTGTGGTCTGTAGTTTGCGAAACATCGTCCATGCGGCGGTCTCGTCGGCGATTGTAGCCAATATGCCGCCGTGCATGGTGTCGAACCAGCCTTGGTAGTGGGTTTTCGGATTCCAGAAGCAGACTACTTCGTCGCCGTCTTCGTAAAACTCCATGTGTATTCCGATAGGGTTGGCCGGGCTGCATCCGAAGCAGTCATAGCCTTCACGATGCGCGAAAGGATTTTTTATTTTTCTCATGGCTTTGTTGGTTTTTATTTTTTAGGAGGGAAGGAGAAGGAGGGGAGGAGTAAGTAGATTACTTTGGCTTAACGCCTTGTCCATGTCGCATTTCTTCTTACTTCTTCCCTCCTTACTCCTTTTTCCCTTTAAAACGAGAACTCCAAACATACCCTCACGCCGTTCTTCGTAGCAGTTGGCAGGTGGTGGTAGTTCAAGCGGTGCACGTATTCAACGTGTATTACTTTGAATATGTTGTGTATTCCGGCCGACAGCTCGATGTACGGGCGGTGGGAATCCATTATGTAAGAGCCTTCGGGGAAGTGCATCAGCAGTTGGTCGTTGGCGTTGGCCGTCAGGGTCGGGTTGTTCTTGTCGGTAAGCGTGCCCCACAGGCATTTCACGCCGAGCCATTCGCGCCATTTAAGTTTTTTCAGCAGCGGTATGCGGTTGAAAATCTTGCCGTTCAGGTCCCACTGCACGTCGAGCGAAGCATACCGGTCGTTGAGGAACTCCATGTTGTTGATGAGGCTGAACATGCCTTCTTCGCGTATGTATGACAGGTTGGCGGCCGGCATTATGAGCAGCGGGAACGGCACCTTGTTCCACTGTATGCCGCCCTTGAGCGTTATGTCTAGCTTGCCCCAGCTGTTCAGCCAGAAGCGTTTGTATATAGATGCCTCGGTGAAATTGTAATTGTAGTCGCCGCCGAGCACGCCTTTTACGCCTACGGTGTGGCTCAGTGTGAACACGGGCGCGTCGTAGTTTATCTTCAGGCGGCGCTGCTTGGTGTTGACGAAAGTCTCGCCCGGGGCGTAGCGCAGTTCGATGCGCGCTTCGGTTGTTCGTATTTTTCCGGGCGTGGCGGCCGGCGTGTCGGGGTCGTAGAGTGCCATTGGGGTGAAGAACAACTTGCCGCAGGCTTCGTTCTCCTCGGTCTTCAGGCTTACAGTGGTCTTGAAGCCCCAGTCAAGCTCGTACTCGAAAGCCAGCTCTTGACGGTTGTAGAACATCATCTTGTCTACGTCGGTCCATTTCAACGACGTGAACACGTTATCCTTATCCGTTGGCATGAACTTGTCTGACGGCGAGCATACGTCATACGTCGAGGTGAAAGCCAGCGTGCGTTTAGGAAATTCCCACGGCATGTATTCTTTCTTATTGAACGAGTATGCGACCTGCCCCTTATAGTAGTTTTTCTTGCTGTCCCATCCGCGTGCGTAATATCCGGATACGAATAGGTGCGGACAAAGGTTTGCGGTGGTTTGCGCGCTTATGCGTGTTCTTACTCCGTCAATGAAGTTAGAGCTTATCATCGTGTTGATAGGGCCGATGTCAACCTTGCTCGGATGTTTCATCGTGCCGGTCTCAACATAGTTTTCTATCAGGGCCTTGAGGCCGAACAGGATGTACTTGAATCCTTTAGTGTTGGTTAGGCTGTTGATAAACGATCCCATGGAGCTTTCGCTCTTGGTTAGGTTTACTGTGCGGTTGTCGGCCCAGAAGGTGTCATCGCGCATTTTCGACATCGGGTCGTATTTTACTTTGGCCTTGCCTTTGAACATTTTGTCGGGTATCGGGTCAAACGCATAGTCGGTCAGGCGCGTTGTCCTTATGACAACGGCCTTTGTCAGGAAGTCTACCACAGAGAGTTCTACGCACATGTCGTCGACGTTAAGCACCCATTCGCCGTTGGGCAGCTTGACGTATTCCTGCACGATGCTCAGGTTGTCGGTGAAGTTTACCCCGCTTTTTTTCGGTAATGAAAGCTCGCACCTTTTGACGTGGAGCGTAGAGTCGGCAAGTATCCATATTTCGCCGCGGAAGCCGAAGTCTTGCTGGTTGTTGGGGGTAAATTCTAGGTGAAAGCACTTGTCGCGGTCGACCATTACCGTGTCGACTATGTAAAAACGGTAGAACGCCACTGCATCCTTGCCTATCGGACTGGTGAACGGGTTTTGCAGCAGTCGTATTTGGTCATCGTAAAGGTCGACATCGGTGAATACGTCTTTCACCACATTGTTGAGTATTTCGCCTGTCTGTATCAGGTCGTTCACTCCGGTCGCCTTCTGTCCAAGAATTATTGTTTTTTCTTTCTTAGGGTCTTTGCGGTAAAGGTTCTGGGTTACGGTCTCGTCGACAGACAGTGGCAGTATCAGCTTGTTGTTGTACGGGCATATCTCTATTTGGTCGAGCAGCCATTGGCGCTTTTTGCCGCGCTCTTTCTCTTTCTCTATTTCCTCAGGCGTTATGTCGTTTACGGCCAGTGTTATCTTTTGGTATTTGTTGTATTGGTAATAGTCGTGGTTGGACAAGTCTGTGCGCTTTTTCGCCGCTATGACGCGCTTCATAAGCTCTACTGCGGGGTTGTTCTTGCGGCTGTATTTGCCTCGCTTTGCATTTATGGTTACGCCTTGCAGGCGTTTCGTGTCGGCTTTCAGCGTTATGCGCATCTCGTCAGGTGTGTTAGGCCCTATGAGTATACGCAATGTCTTGTAACCAACAGCGCTGAATGTCAGGTATTCGTCGTTGCGTCGTTGTATTGTGAAGCGTCCCGAAGCGTCGCCGGGATGGGCTGTGTTGTCTTTCTTGTACTGCACACTGGGGTGTGGAACGGCCTCGCCGGTCTCCTCGTCGACCACGATTCCGCTTATCGTCTGGGCGCCTACCGCCTGTGTCAGCGTTAAAAGAAACAATATTATAAGTTTTCTTATCATGCGGTTTTGTGATGTGCTTTATTATTGCGGCCTTTGCAATATTTGTTCAAGCCCGGTTATTACTGCGTCGGGTAGGCTCTCGTCGTGAACCTTGTCAGTCCAGCCTTCGCCCTTCAGCCATATCGTGTGGCATCCGGCCAGCTTGGCCGGTATTATGTCTTTCTCGAAACTGTCGCCCACCACGGTTGTTTCTTCAGGCTTTGTTCCCAGTGCTTTTACGCCGATTGTGAATATCCTCGGGTCAGGTTTACGTATGCCTACGACGGCCGACTCAATGACGGCTGTGAACAGGTTGTTCAGGCCGAATTCCCGTAGTACGGTATTTATATTACCATAGAAATTGCTTACGAGCGCAAGCGGGCGGCTTTGCGACAACGCTTCGAGTATTTTACGGCTTTTTGCTGTCTCATGTATTACATTTGTATAAACATCTTCGAGCAGCGTTTCCTTTAGCTGTTCTAGCTCGTTCTGCCGTAGGTTTAACGCCTTGGTGTCGTTAAGGTGTTCCAGTTCCAAACTGAGTTTTGCGTCAAGCGTGTCTTTAAAGGTGTAGTTTGGCGTGATAACACGGTTACTTCCAAGGTAACGTTCAGCGTAAACGTATGCGTCGCGGAATTGTTCCTCGGTTACAGCGACTGAATGGCGCACGTAAGCATGCCACAGTACTTTGCCCCAATGTAGTCCGCCTGTGTCGAGCGTGCCGCCGTAATCGAATATGTAGCCTTTCGTCATCATATATTCTTGTAAATGTTTTCACACAACGATTCGTGCTCTTTGTGCATGTGCACGTAAATTGCGGTGAACACAACAATCTCTATCAGCATATACAGCCAAGGACATCCGGCCAGACAAGTGGCATAGATGCATATCGCGCGGGCATTGAACGTCAGTATGTTCGTATATTTCATCAATGGACGGCTTCCGGAAAGAAACTCGTTGCGCAATGCTTCAGGCAATGCTGACATGTCACCGTATTTTGCCTTTATAGCCGTGATAAGTTTCTGGAATGACGGTGTACGCCGCTCTTGGCTCTTGCAATAGTTTGCATAATTGAAATAAAACATTTTTGCGATGAGCGGGCTTCGTTTTGGCAAGTTGTCAAATATTGCGCGCTGCGCGGCGTATGTGTCAAGTTCGCTTCCTTCCTTTCCTTTGAGAAAAAGCAGGTGTATTTGCCTGTAATAGTCGGCCAGCGAGCTTTGCGGAGAGTGGCACAGCACGCCGGCGACGAAAGCCAACACCCATATCCACAGCCCCCACACGCTGTCGGTGCCGGGCATCGGCTGCCATGTAAGCCTGCAACACATGGCGAAGTATATCGAGAAAAACCAGATGTCGCCAGCAAAGCCGTCGAGTACACGGCCTACAAGCGTTTTTTTATCGGCCAGCCTTGCCAGTTGGCCGTCTGCAGAATCGCAGAAGTTTGCCGCCATAAGCAACAACACTCCATATATATTGTGCTCCAAGTCGGTATGATAGAACATCCATGCGGCGGCTATGCCGAGCACAATCGACACCGCCGTGATTGCCGTGGGGTGTATGCCGAGGCGTTTGCCGGCCAGTGCCATCAGCAACCCTATGGGGCGGTTGAAGCACATGTCTAGCCATTCCTCTGTGTCCTTAGACTTTATTGAAGCGTTGAGTAAGTCTTTGAATTTCGTCATCTTTTAACTTTTTACCTTTTTGTCAGCCTGTCTTTCCGCAATCATTGCTATAGCTTCGGCCGCATCATCGCGGCATACGGCAAAGCTCGGCCAGTCGTTGAAGTCGATTATGGCATACGTCCCGTCGGCCTTTACAATGCAGTCTCCGCCGTAAATGTCCACTCCTGCCAGTGACGCTAGTTTATCGGCATCTTGCCAAAGTTTACCGACAGGGAATGTGTAGTGGTGCGGAAGGCCGTTTACAGTCTCGTCGCCGAACTTTGACCAACCGTTGTCGCTAGGATAGAACGTGCGGAAGAACGTAGTGTTTCTTACTCCGTAAAATTTTACGAGGTCGCCAACAACGTGGGCGGTGACAACTATGTCAGTCACACCTCTTTCGTTGAAACGCGTTATCGCGATGTTTTTTTCATTCTCATCTTTTGCGAAAACTACATCTTCTTTATTTTGAGCCGCTTCGTCGCCACGTTTCAGCCAATAACCCTTATTGCCATTTAGCGGAGCGGCAGGCAGTTCTGCGGCTCTCATCAGACTGTCTATATTGCTTCTGCGACAGGCCATTACGCCGTAAGGGGAATTTTTAACGGCGCATCCTTCAGCCTCTTTAGCCCTTAATATGTCTAAGGCTTCTGGTGAGCGGGCCATAGTTAGAATGACATCTGCGTGGCAATCAAAATCCAATTCGTTTTCGTTTACACTTGTAACTGTGTGCCCTTTTGCTTTCATCAACGCTTCTACGGCATCGATTATGGCGCGGTCACGGCCAACTGAGTTTGGTGAGAACCGTTCCGCCCTGTAAACCATGACCACATGTTTCATTGCCTGTCGCATAAGATTTGTTCGGCTTTCACAATGTCTTTGGTGTGGTCGATGTCGAATGCCTTGCCTATGTCGAACGCCTTAAGACGTATACCATTGCGCAGCAAAGCGCGTTGGAAATTGCGCATACGGCTCTCGCCACGGGCGGCGCAGTCGCGAAGCACGCATATAGAGTGTGGCGAAAGCCCGTAAATGCCGGCCGATACGTAACGGCATCCGTTATCAGTATCAGAGAAGGCGGTTATGTTCATGTCATCGTCAACCGCTACGTAAAGAGGCTTTTCGTCGTCGATGTAGCTTGTCACCGCCATTATCCCGTCAGCAGTGCCGTTTGACATTGCGTTTTGCAGGATGTTGACATATCTGCTGAACATGTTTTCGTTGAATACGGTGTCAACAGTGGTAAGACAGAAAGGACTGTATTCAAGTCTGTCGCTTATGGCTAACAGGCTGTGCATTGAACTTGGCGTACAAGTTTCAACCGCTTCGATTGGCAAATACTTGCCGCAGATACCGTTACGGCACAATTCTTCCAAATGGACGGCAACGCTGTCCATTCCCTTACGGTATGCTACAACCACGCTTTCAGCACCGTTGTCGGCGAATATACGTAAGAGCCTGTCAATCAGCATCTCGCCGCAAACACTGACCAAAGGTTTGGCTTCTGCCACTCCCTCGGCTGCAAGGCGCGAACCTTCGCCGCCGGCTATTATTGCGTATTTCATTGTCAGTCAATGCCTAATTGTCGGCAAAAATAGGCATTATCACCGACAAGGGAAAACTTTTTATACTTATTTTAGTTTTTTGATAGGCTTTTAATGGCAAACAGACCAATAAAGAGTAAAAAGTGAAAAATAGTATGGTTTTATGGCTTATTGTTGCTTTGTTGTTCGATCTTTACCGTTCCAGAGCCGGTAACATGTCGGTTGTAACTGCCTATCCTGCCTTTTATCTTCACGTCGCCTGAGCCGGCTATTGATATGTCGGCATTGTTAATGTCGGCGTTGTCGAATTCCATGTCGCCGCTACCTGCGATGCTTGTTTTGAGTGCTTCTGTTTTTATACGCTTCATTTTAAGGTCGCCGCTGCCTGAAATCTTGCTGTTTATACTGTTACTTTTGATGTTCCCGAATTCCATGTCGCCGCTGCCTGATATTCTTGTCTTGACAGAGTTGGCGGTCAGGTTGTTTATTTTCATGTCGCCTGAGCCGGATATGTTTGCGCTGAATGTCTCGGCTTTAATTTCGTTTTGGCTGTCAAAGTCGCTTGCTCCTTTGATTTTTACGGCCGTAAGGAGTGGTGAAGTGATGTATATGTCTACATCGCAGCCCATGTTCAAGAAACGTTTACGTTTATCGTTTTTTACTGATATGCGCAATGTCTGTCCGTCGCTTTCCAGTTTTGTACGTGCTATTTCTTCGCTTTTACCTTTAAGGCGTATCGATGTTTTATTGCCGATCGTGAAATGTACGTCGAAACTTCCTTTAATTTCTATGCGTTCAAAGCCTTTTGCTGCTACTTCTTCCGCTGTCATTGTTTTATTTTGCGTGTTGGTTGTAATGTCTGTACCGCCTTTCTTTTCTGTGCTGCAGGCGGCTGTGGTGAAGGCCAATGTGATAGCCAAAATTGTGGTTTTGTTGATCATTTCAGTTAATTTTAATTGTTACTATCTATGTTATAGACGTAAGAAATGCGAAAAATGTTGCGGGAAATGCAGCTTTTATCTCTGTGTATTTGTATGTTTGTTGATAATTTATAATTTTATGAACCGAAATGCTATAAGATTTATAAAGAAATTCACTGTATTTTATAATAAAAATAGAAACTGCGCACACTAATCGGTTTTTCCGGCAGTGTGCGCAGTTGACATGCTTTTTTTAAGACTAAGACTATGGTATTTCGTTCCAATATTCCATATTGGTGATACTTTCTACAGTAACTTTTCGGTCACCCCTACGGGCTTTGTCGCCGGATACTGACGGAACGATGGATATTTTTTTACCCGTTCCTCTCCATTTCATCATTTCTATTGGACAACCGCGCTTAACCAGTTCATCAACAACGGCCTTGGCGCGTGCTTCTGACAGTTTGTTGTTGTATGCGTTGGAGCCACGGGCATCTGTCTGTCCGGTTATCAGATAACGGCATGTGGTATCTTCTTTGAAAACTTCGGCTATCTTGTCCAATGCAGGAGCTGATGAGGCCGTAATTTCGTAGCTGTCGAAATCGAAGTATATCTGGTCGAAAAGGTCTTTGATTGTCCGCGTGACGACTTTCTCTACCGGCACTTTGACAACTTTCTCCACAACCTTTTCCATGACCTTGTCCACATATTGGATGGTCGGGGCTGGCTTCTTTGACTTTCCGCCGATGCGCCATATCAGCCGCGCCGAACCTTGCAGCGAGTTGGCTACGTTCTTATGTGGCATCAGCAGATAGTCGGCCTGCAAGCCTATGCCGAAGCGGTCGTTCAACCAGAAATTGACGCCTCCGCCCAATGAGATTGGCATCAGGTGCTTGCGGTCGCGGCCTTCCTTGTTGCAGTAATTGCTCAATACCCATTGCATCTCATCGGGTGCCAGTCCTTCGCTTCCGTCGTATATGATTTGGAAGTCCTTGTACATGTAGTTGATGCCTGCGCGGAGGTAAGGGTCCACATAGCTTGACTTAAAGTATTCTCCCAAGCGCCATTGCAGGCCGAGACCTGCCATTACGAGGAATTTGTGCTTGCCGTTGATTGACTTGTTTGTCATCCCGACGTTGCCTTGGAAGTCAAGGTAGAAGTGTTTGTTCAACTCGCGTGCCGCATATATGCCGCCGCCCCATACCGTATGGTTCAGGGTCAGGTCGAATGCGTAACCGTCATCCAAACGGTTGAAATCGCTGAAACCTACACGGCTGAATTGGAACACTGTTGCTCCGATGCCCACTTCCCATGCTTTTTTTTCTTTTTTCTCTTTTACGGTCGGCTCTTGCGCATAAGCAGACAGTACGCTAAAGAGAAGAAACAGGCTGATATATGATTTTAGTTTCATGCTCATGAAATTTATTTGTTTTTCTTCACTTTTATTCTTTTACCATAATCTCTATGCCTTCTTTCCCTGCTTCTGTTGGAGGTGTTACATAAGTTCCATTTATACGCAAATAGAACTTATTGCTGGATGCTGCAGTATTTCCAAGTGTCAGGTTGTAGAAGTTGGCCATTTGGTTGTTGGTCAAATCCACAGTGGAATGTATGTATACGGCGCGGGCAGAAAACGTACCGTCTATCTTCACTTTTGATTGGATGATATTGGTTGAGCCTGCAGAACTTGAGAAATTTATCTTAAATATTTCTCCTGCACCTTCAATGTCTCCTTGGGTTGGCTCATATACATCCAATCCTCCTTCTTGCTTACTTGCTTTTTTGTAATTGTTTGCAAGGAAAAGTTCCCTTTTAACTTTCGTTACATCCAATTTTCCATCAAGTTTTACCAAATCCTGTTCATCACCATCGCCATAGAAGTTGCCACGGGTCATCTCGCTGATTGTCGGAGTAAACTGGGCCGGTAAAAGTTTAATATATGATTGAAGCATGATATTTTCGCCGTAACATCCCTTAATGCCGATGCGCGCGTAGCGTGACTCACCAGTGTTGTACGCTCCCCAATAGTCTTGGTCGGCCTCGACTTTTTTCTTGTCAAGATATTTGTAATCCGTGTATATGAATTTACGCTTAATCTGCACTCTGCATCTATTGTAGTTGGCTCCGAGAGCGTCGTCTGCCACTTCTATTCGGGTACGTGTTTCCAAAGGCGTGGGTTCTTTGCCTATTCCGTCTTTGTATTCATAGATTTCCACTACTTTTTGTGTGTTACCCAATTCAGCCGGGATGCCTTCCCAGCTACCGTTTCCGGTTGTATCCAGTTTCTTGCGTTGTACTTTGAACCATACATTGACGCAAGGTTTTGCTTGGTCTTCCCCTTCTCCAAACAAGCCTACTGTAGGGATTTTTTCGTCATTGATTACCAACCGCACTTGCATCTTGGCAGGTACAATCGTGTTGTTGGCGGAATTCTTAAATACGGTCTCACCCTTTATCTTGACTTGTACCTCTATGTTCTCATAGGCTTTGTCTTTTGGTAATTCGTCTTTCGGTACGGTGATAAACCCTTCGGCGTCCGTTGTATATTCACTTGTTGAGTTGGGAATGCCTTTTACAACCGTTCCTTGTGGGGCTACCTTTCCGTTAGAGTCATATATTTTATAGGTGACGGAACCGTCTTCCCAATCGACATATTCCTTCAAATCCGGGTCGCCATAATATTGGACGATTACGTTAGGAGCACCTAAGATAATCGTCGCGCCGTCCTGTCCGTCTTGACCGTCCTGTCCGTCTTTGCCGTCTTCACCGCGCAGGAACTCCCAGAAGTCAGCGACCGTAGTCATGTTTGTAGGCCACAGCTCGCCATTCTTGTACACACGTCCGGCTTTCACTTCCTCTACCCAAAGCTCGTATGCGCTCTGTCCGTTAGTGCCGGGCTCACCGTCGTTTCCGTCATTACCGTCTTGACCGTCTTTGCCCTGTGCCGGTACGCCGGTGTCTTCGCCGTTAATATACCAGTTGCCGTTCGAGCCGATGGTTATGTTGGGCATTTCTCCGTCTTGCCCGTCCTGTCCGTCCTTGCCTTGTGCCGGTATGCCGGTGTCAACGCCGTCAATCCACCAGTTGCCGTTCGAGCCGATTTCAGGTGTCGCTCCGTCCTCGCCGTCCTTGCCATAAGCCGGTACGCCAGTGTCAACGCCGCCAATCCACCAGTTGCCATTCTCGCCGATAACAGGCGTGGCTCCGTTTTGTCCGTCCTTGCCCTGTGCCGGTATGCCTGTGTCTTCGCCGTTAATCCACCAGTTGCCGTTTGACCCAATGTTAGGCGTTACGCCGTTTTCGCCGTCGGCTCCTGACAGATAATACCAAAAGTCGTTCAAATCGGTTTGGTCTTTCGGCCATTCGTGTCCGGGGTTGTGTGGGTTGTCCAATCCTCTTGCTACTTCTTCCAGCCATAATTCGTATGCGCTTTTACCGTTAGCACCATTTTTTCCGTCCTCTCCTTTTAAATATAGAAAGAAGTTGTTAACGTCAGTCCTGTCTTCAGGCCAGTCGATGTTCCCGGCCAGTACTTCTTCCACCCAAACTTCATAGGCAGACATTCCGGCAGGCCCTTCGGGAAATAACATGTGCAGTTCATTGTCGCACGATAAAAAGATTACCGAGCAGAATATGGAAAGCTGGAAATGCTTCAACATATTGGCTCTTTGAGGTTTAAAAAAAGACTTACTTTTCATTGCATCTAAATTATCAGTTATAAATTAAAAAGATATTTACGGGCATAACGAACCGCACCATCCTTTTACAAGATGGTGGATATAGACATACTCCTGACATTGCATTTGTCGATGCAAGTCAGGGCTGATAAAAAATATTGCTTATTAGATTGTTATTGTATTTTGGACGGAAATTTTTATTTTGTCTTAAAAATTCCCCCCCCCCTTGACTTTCAGGAAGTTACAAGGGAATATCGGCTTGCGTCCAAGTTCTTGCGGAAGATTGCTTTTTTGAAAGGAACACATTGGAATAAACGGTATTGAAAACATACCGTTGCCCCTTTCAGAAATGGCTGTGCTGATAACATTACCTAGAATAAAAATCCGCATTATTTTTCGTTTAGTGTTATTGTGCATCCATTATTCGGCTGCAAAATTAGTTTTTTCTTGATATAGGATACGAATAAAGTTGGTTAAAGTTTGTTAACCGTTTGCCATGCTGTTTGCAAAATAGCCTGTACATTGCAGGCTATGTCTTTAGAAATGCGATACGGATATAATGAAATAAGTAGGAAGTTGATTTTGCCGTTAGTATGTAGCATACAGAGAAAGACGCAAGCCCGAAATAAAGGGCTCGCGTCTTTCTCTGTATGTTTGAAACATTCTTTCGATGACGTAAGGTTTTTATCTTTCCGTCTTGTCAAGGAATTTCCTTGCGGCGCGCAGTTGGTGGCGCATTATGCTGAGGAATTCCTGACTTTCTTGCAGTATGTTAAGGTAGAGCAATGACACTTTCAGGTTGTTGTTGTCGCTGTCGCTGTACATACGGTCGATGATACGTTTACGCATCACTGACAGTTCGTCTTTGCACTCGTCGGCAATATTCAGCGTGTCTTGGTACATATCGTATCTGTTAGTTGAAATCATTTGCTCCGTTTGGTTCATAAGTTCGTTAATCTTGCGGTGGATGCCCTCAAAATCGTCGATGTATGCTTGTGGTAGTGGGTTGAAGTTGTTGTCGACGTGTTCTTTCACCGGTTCGAGCATACGTTTCAGGCAGTAAACGAACTGTTGGTTGCTGTTCGCTCCGAGGTGGAACCATGTGTTGCGCTCTATTGCTATCGGCGCAGGTATGCGGCGCATGGCGAGAAGTTCCTTACGGCGGAATTTCTTGAGTTGCGACTGTTCTTCCTTCAGCGCGCTTCCGCAATGGCGCAGTTCCTTGCGGTTTTCGTTGCAGATACCGTCGATTATGCGGTTGAATTGCTCAAGGGCGAAATGTGTTACGAAACTCTGCGTGCGCGCTACGTGTTTGGAGAGCAAGTCCCATACTATTTCCTTGTCGCGTGTACGCATCATAAGCCGGAACACGTCGTCTTTTTTTTCTTCTTTCTGCTTCTTGGCAAACTTGCGGTTGCTGCTCCACAGGAGATATACGTCGAGGGCCATGAACGCCACCATTACGGCTATGCCTCCGAAGTGCATCATCGCGCATACTATGGCGCAGGTGGCGAAGGCTACGCCGGCCGTAACGAACCAGCCGCCGATGACCGATATGACACCGGTTACGCGGAACACCGCGCTCTCGCGGCTCCACGCACGGTCGGCAAGAGAGCTACCCATTGCCACCATGAAGGTAACGTAGGTGGTTGACAGCGGCAGCTTATAGTTGGTTCCGAATATTATCAGCATGGCTGCGAGCACGAGGTTGACGGCCGCGCGCACCTCGTCGAAGGCCGCGCCGTCGGCGAGTATGGCCTCCTCTTTGTTGAAGCGCTTGTCAAGCCAATTCTGCAGGCGTTGCGGCATGATCTTGGCCACTGCCGCGTTCATGTCTTGCGTGGCGCGCACGATGCTGCGTGCCACTTTCGATGAGCCGAACATCTCGTCGCCTTCGTCCTGACGGCTGAGGTCAACGCTGGTCTTGACAACGTTCTGAGCCTTTTTAGACGTGGTCATGGCGATAATCATTATTATGCCGGCAAGGACGAGGTATATCAACGGACTCTTGGCCGACGACATGAGCGAGGTCATCTTGTAGGTGTCGAAATTGCCGTTGCCGTTGGCAAGGAAGTCCTGCATCGAGTCGAGACCGGCCAGCGGCACGCCGATGAAGTTGACGAGGTCGTTGCCCGCGAAGGCCATTGCCAGCGCGAACGTACCGGCCAAGACGATTATCTTGAACACGTTGACGCGCAACAGGTGAAGCACTTCCGACAGTATCGTAGTAATCACGAAGGCTGCGATTATGAGCATTGTCGTGTTGGTGTTGATCCAAGAGCGCACGTCTTCATGTATGTAGGGAGAGTCGCCGAGGCCTTTTATGAATATGAAGTAGGCAAGGGCAGTAAACGCGATGCCGCCGAATATGGCTATCGTATAGCGCATGTGGCTCTTGTAGTTGAACGTGAAAATAATGCGCGAAATCCATTGTACAATGGTTCCGAAGACGAAGGCTATGGCCACGGATACGAATATGGCGATGATAACGCTCAGCGCCTTGTCGCTGTTGAGCAGGTCGTAGATGGTCAGCGACGGGTCGGCGTTCATCTTCAGTAGCGCCAGTACGAACGTACCTCCAAGCAATTCAAACACAAGTGAAACGGTGGTAGACGTTGGCATGCCGAGCGTGTTGAACACGTCGAGTATGATAACGTCGGTGACCATCACGGCAAGGAAAATCGTCATCACCTCGGAGAATGAGTAACTCTCGGGCCGCATGATGCCATGGCGGGCCACATCCATCATTCCTGCGCTCATCACAGCGCCAATCAGTACGCCTATGGAGGCGATGAACAGCACCGTGCGGAACTTTGCCACCTTTGCGCCTATGGCCGAGTTAAGGAAGTTCACGGCGTCGTTGCTTACGCCTACGAACAAGTCGAATACCGCCAGAACCAGCAGGAACGCGACTATTAAAAAATAAATCTCTGTCATAAAAAACGTTCTTGTTTATGAATTATGGTTTGAATTTTCCGCTGCAAAAGTAGAAAACATATATTACAACATCTTTAAACAGATGTTTCATTTGTGTTACAATAAATGCTTCTTGGCGGCTGTTGGGCTGTAATCTTTTGATGGTTGTACGGCGTATTGAATTTTGCCGTTTTCCAAAAGACCGTGTTTTGCGTCGTGAAAGGCCGTCTTTTATACGATAAAAGGTGGCCTTTTGAAAGCTAAAAGGGCACCTTTTACAAACCATGGAATGGTGTTTGCTGTAAAGTGTTGTATACCAATGTGTTATATTATACAATCCATCTTTACGTCATATTTATCTGACGGTATCTCGTCTAGCTTTTGGAAGTCAAAGCATACACCTATTTTATATGCTTCGGTCGCCTTGGGCAGGAAGCGGTCATAATAGCCCTTGCCCCGTCCGAGGCGGTGCCCCTCCCTGTCGAACGCCATTCCCGGTACGACGGCAACGTTAATATCGGCGTATGCCGTGTATGGTTTTCCTGTGGGTTCCATTATTCCGTAATGTCCTTTAACCAAGTCGTCGGGAGTCTCATACATGCGTATTTCCATGCGTCCGTCATCAACCACACGCGGCAGAAGCACTGTTTTTCCTTGTCTTCGCAGTTGTTCCACGGTATTGTGGGTGTCAACCTCGTCGGGCAGCGAGTAATACATAAATATTATTCGGGCTTCAATGACTGCAGGGTGGGCTAGCAGTCGTTCTACAATGGGAAGCGACATTTCCTCCAGCTGCTTGTCCGGGTATTGTCGTTTTATTTCCCGTATATGTTTGCGCAACGATGTCTTGTCGTTGTTAGTGGACATGTTTCTATAATTAAATTTAGAAGATTATTGGATTAAGAATTAAGAGCCGAGGATCAAGAAGAATACCATTACAGGTAAAAGAACAGTGTATGTTTTCTTAATTCCCGGCTCTTAATTTTTGATTGTCATTTTGTTGCTTTTTTGGGAAACGCCTCACTGCGCTTGAATACGCCGAGAGCCGTCTTGATGACGTTGTCGTCGAGGTTCAGGTATTCTATCAGTTCCTCCTCGTCCATGATGTTGTAGATGATACGGCTGTTGATAAACAGTTTCAGCAGTTTGTACGATTTCTTTATCATCAGGTTGCGTCTTTTCAGGCCGTTCTTGTCGGCGTATGTGGCGAATTTGTCAACAGTGTTTTGCCTGTCGAGATAGTCTGACAGTTCCGGCATTGTCTCGAAGCTGCTGAGTTTCGGGCGGTTGTTGTCGGTGTAGTTGAACGCAAACTGCATGATAAGGCCGCTCATAGCCGCCTCTTTGTAATATGATGTCATGCCGATGGTGTCTTCCGGTACGAAAATGTCAGGCGTGATGCCTCCTCCTCCGTACACGGTCCTGCCGATACTTGTGTGGTATGCTGGGCCGGTATGTTTTATGCTGTCTTGTGAGAAAAACTCGCCGTGCTGGTATCTTGCCAGCAAATCTTCTTCATAATTTTGGTTGTCGCCGGCCGTGTAAGGCTTCTGTATGCAGCGTCCTGACGGAGTATAATATCTTGCTACTGTCAGGCGTATCATCGAGCCGTCGGGAAATCCTAATTGTTTTTGTACCAAGCCCTTGCCAAACGAACGGCGTCCTATTATCGTAGCGCGGTCATTGTCTTGCATTGCGCCGGCGAATATCTCTGACGCTGATGCCGACCCTTCGTTGATAAGCACCACGAGAGGTATGCGTTGGTAGCTGCCGCGGCCGTCGCTTCTGTATTCTTCGCGTGGCGACTTGCGCCCTTCGGTGTACACTATGAGGCGGTTTTTAGGCAGGAACTCGTTTGCCATCTGTACGGCTGACTGCAGGTAGCCGCCAGTATTGTCGCGAAGGTCGATTATAAGGTTGCTGAAACCTTCTTGCGACAGTTTCGCCAACGATATTAAGAGTTCAGGGTATGTGTTCTCTCCGAAATTCTTTATTTTTATGTAACCGGTGTTCTCATCTATCATATAGGCTGCGCTGATGCTCTTTTGGGGTATCTCGCCGCGAGTGATTGTAAATTCTTTCACTTTTTTTTCGCCGTATCTTATCACGCCGATTTTCACCTTTGTGTCTTTCGGCCCTTTCAGCCTTCGCATCGCTTCTGTGTCAGTCACGACCTTGCCGACGAAAGGTTTACCGTCGACACTTACTATTTTATCGCCCGCATGGATGCCCACTTGGTCGGCCGGGCCGTTCTTTATGACACCTTGTATGCGTATTGTGTCGTTGCGGATGACAAACTCTATGCCTACTCCTGAGAACGAACCCTTGAGCGCGTCGGCCTCTTTCTGCATGTCGTCGGCGCTGATATAGACGGAGTGGGGGTCTAAGTCGGCTAGTATCTGGGGTATTGCCATGTCTACAAGGGAATCGATATCCACTTTGTCCACATACTGGTCGTCGATTATGTGCAGCAGGTTGCTCAGCCTGTTACTGCCCGAATTGATGATGTTCAGCCTGTTGCCTGAGAAATGGTTGGCGTAAAATGTGCCTATCAGGATGCCTAACACCACGCAAATGGCCATCAGTAGCGGCATGAGTCGGTTTGACTTATTTTGTCTCATATTCGTCTGGGTTAATGTAAACAACTTCGATGTTGGCTTTCTTCAACAGGTTTATGCCGTCTTCTAGTCTGTATTTCTCGCCGTAAACCACGCGTTTGATGCCTGCTTGGATGATTAGCTTGGAACACTCGATGCACGGTGAGGCCGTAACGTACAGGGTTGAGTCTTCGCTGTTGTTGGAGCTTCGTGCCAGTTTTGTTATCGCGTTGGCTTCGGCGTGCAGCACGTAGGGCTTCGTAAGGTTGTTCTCGTCCTCACACACGTTCTCGAAACCGCTCGGCGTTCCGTTGTAACCGTCGCTTATTATCATCTTGTCTTTCACTACAAGGGCGCCTACCTTACGGCGTTCACAGTAGCTGTTCTCGGCCCAGATGCGCGCCATGTGCAGATAGCGCAGGTCAAGCAACAGTTGTTTATCATCCTTTTCAGTCATTTATTCGTGTCTTTTTACTTTCTTACCTTTTTTATTCCGTTCCGTTTGAGCAGTGCGTCAATTGTGGGTTCGCAGCCACGGAATCGTTTGTAAAGCGTCATGGGGTGTTCCGTTCCGCCTTTCGACAAAATATTGTCGCGGAAACTTTGCGCTGTCTTTTGGTTGAATATGCCGTGCTTCTTGAACACGCTGAACGCGTCGGCATCGAGCACTTCAGCCCATTTATAGCTGTAATATCCGGCGGCATAGCCACCGGCCATGATGTGACTGAACTGCACCGTCATGCATGTGTCGGGCAGTTGGCTTGTAACCATGGCTTTTTCCCACGCTTTTTTCTCGAATGGCATTATGTCGTCCGTAAACGGATCTTTCTTCGTATAATAAGCCATGTCGAGCAGCCCGAAGCTGACTTGTCTCAGGCAAGAGTACGCAGCCATGAAGTTTCGGCTTTTTATAATACGGTCGATTAGTTCGTCGGGCAGTGGTTCGCCTGTCTTATAATGGAACGCGAATGTGCGCAGAAATTCTTTTTCGACGGCGAAATTCTCCATGAACTGCGACGGAAGTTCTACGAAATCCCACCATACGTTGGTGCCTGAGAGGCTTTCAAACCTTGTGTTGGCGAACATTCCGTGGAGCGAGTGCCCGAATTCGTGTAGGAAAGTCTCCACCTCGCCGAGCGTAAGCAATGCTGGTTTGTCTTCTGTAGGTTTTGTGAAGTTCATCACGACGCTGACGTGCGGACGCACGTTTTCGCCCTTGCGGTCTATCCATTGGCCTTGGAACTGTGTCATCCATGCGCCTCCCTGCTTGCCTTTACGCGGGAAGAAGTCGGCGTAGAACACGGCTAGGTAAGAGCCGTCTTTATCGAAAACCTCGTATGCCTTCACGTCGGGATGGTATACGGGGATGTCCCTGTTTTCCTTGAAAGTTATGCCGTATAGGCGGTTGGCAAGGCCGAACACGCCTTTGATGACGCTTGACAGCTCGAAATAGGGCCGTAACATCTCTGAGTCGATGTTGAACTTTTTCAGTTGCAGTTTATGTGAATAGTAGCTGAAGTCCCACGGTTCCATTTTGAAGTCCTTGCCTTCCGTCTTCATCGCCAGCCTTTCTATGTCTGCCACTTCCTTAACGGCCGTAGGCTTGTAGGCTGCCACAAGGTCGTCAAGCAGGCGGTAAACGTTGCGCTGGTTACCAGCCATGCGGTGTTTCAGTACATACTCGGCATACGTCTTGTAGCCGAGCAGTTGGGCTATCTCGCGGCGCAGGTTGACTAAACGTTTGCATATTTCGAGATTGTTCTCGGCGTTGTCATGGGTGCACACAGTGTTACGTGCCATGTACATTTGCCTGCGCAGTTCTCGGTTTACGGCGTAAGTCATGAACGGGCTGTAGCTTGGATAGTCGAGCGTGAACACCCAGCCGTCAAGTCCTTGCTCCTTTGCCGTGGCTGCTGCGGCATCGCGTGCCGTGTCAGGCAGGCCCTCGAGCTGTGACTGGTCGGTTATGTGCAGCTTGTAGGCTTTGTTCTCTTTCAGTAGGTTTTGTGAGAATTGGAGCGACAACATGCCTGCTTCCTCGGTCAGTTTCCGCAGTTTCTCCTTGCCGTCTTCGTCCAAAAGGGCGCCGCTGCGCACGAAACCGTCGTAGCAGTTGTCAAGCAGCATCTTCTCCTCCGGCGACAGTTTGCGGTGGTGCAGGTGTACGGCCTTAATGCGTTCGAACAGCCGTTTGTTCAACCTTACGTCGTTGGCGTGCTTTGTGAGTATGGGTTGCATCTTCTGTGCCAGCGCGTCAAGGTCGTCGTTTGTTTCGGCGCTGAGCATGTTTGAGAACACCGTCGACACGCGTGACAGCAGGTCGTAATATCCGTCCTTGTCGTCGTCTACATTGATTATGGTGTTGTCGAAAGTCGGTTTTGTCGGGTTGTTTATGGTCTTTTCTATCTGTTCGTCGTCACGCCGTATGCCTTCCATAAAGGCTTCTTCAAAGTCTTCAAGCCTTATTCGGTCAAAGGGCACGGTGTCGTGGGGGGTGTTGTACGGTTCAAAAAAAGGATTTTTCCGCGGTCCTTCTGCTACATTTTCATTCATACTGACGCTTATTCGTGTTTTTTTGATTGCAAAGATAGCAATTTTTTATTACAGAAGTTGCATTTTCTCATGTTGTATGCAACGTGCCGGTTGTATTTTAACTAATATTTACCAGCATTGCTTTTTGTGTGTCATCAATGTGTTTTTGAGATAGCGGCTTTTGTTGGTGGTTTTGCAAAAGGTGGCCTTTTAGCGGTTCATCCGCAAATCTGTTGGATGTTCATTTGCAAAAAGCGGAAGTTGCCGTAAAAGTCGTATATTTGTAGTTGAATGAAAAAACAAACACGATG
>ERZ780212.157-NODE-157-length-75125-cov-6.852751_pt1 | contig 75125 bp, 65 predicted proteins | sample MGYA00511364_ERZ780212 | MGnify/ENA primary metagenome ERZ780212 (study PRJEB29588, sample SAMEA2147991) | human gut metagenome | biome: human gut; feature: human-associated habitat; material: faeces | place: Denmark | collected 2008/2010 ... | reverse complement strand
ACAACCTCTTGCCTAAGAAACCGTCTTTGAATATTGACATCATTGACAAAAGCAGGCTTATTGCATAAACTTCTTATGCCGAACTCGCGTTAATATCCGCAAATTTTCAACCTGAAAACTTGCGGACGGAGCGATACTTGCCGTATAAAGAGGATTACTTATGGTATGAACGGAATATTAGCCGACTATATTGGAATCCATGGGCATGGGGATCTGAAATGTATGGCCTTGCTAAAAACGTGATGAATTGAAAGTGAAGATAAATGTTTTGTGCGCTTTTTGACATTTATCTGTTAAAACCGCATATTTGCTTACATGTTGATTTCTGTTGAAGTTCTACAATGGCCTAGCTATGAATAATCCGCCTAGTCGACGTAAATATTGCATGGAATTGTGTGCAAATATAACTGTTATATTTACAGATGCTTATGTGAAATAATTTCAATCTGTGCAACAAAAAGGTGCTTTTGACTTTGATAAAACGACACAAATAAGCATTAAAGACCGTCGGAATAATGCGTTATAGTAGCTTTCCCGGTTACAAAAGACGGTCTATTGGAAACTAAAAGACCGTATATTGCAAAGTAATATGCGGTCTTTGGCGGCAATAAAGACCGTATTATATGTCTATCATTTTATCTTTTATAGTAAAAAAAGCTGTTGGGAGATGTATTGTTATGCTGGTTAAAAAAAATCTTGTACATATCCAATATGACATTATGTAAGGTGTTAGTTTTATATGGTTACATTTGTGATTTTGAAACGAAGCGGAATAGGGTAGTGCGGCCAGATAACAATACTACCATAAATTGCCACAAATGCCTTGTTTTACGCAAATCGTCTTGTTTTTTTGTGCTAACGCCTTGTTTATTCGAGCAATATTGATTATCTTTGCCACGACACTCGGTCTCGGGCGTGGGTGAACCTTGAGTAACATGTTATTACAAAATATAAGCAAAACGAATTACTAACTTATAATATGGAAAACAAATTGAGCATCGCCGAGCTTGAATTGAAAAGCGAGGAGATAAGGAAAAGACTGGTTGAGGTGGTCTACAAGGCAAAGGCCGGCCATATAGGCGGCGATTTGTCAGCACTTAATGTGCTCACTGCGCTATATTTGCGTGTGATGAACGTTGACCCGAAGAACCCTAAAATGGAAGGGCGCGACCGTTTCGTAATGAGCAAGGGCCACTGTGTAGAGGCTCTTTACTGTGTGCTTGAGGCTAAAGGCTTCATCACGAAGGAACTGGTTGACACATACGGCGATTACCTTTCGCCATTGGCAGGACACCCGACAGTAGAAGTTCCGGGAATAGAATTTAACAGCGGAGCGCTCGGGCACGGCCTTTCCATAGGCGTAGGTTGTGCGATCGCGGCTAAAATGGACGGTAAACCATATAAGACATACGTGCTTATGGGGGACGGCGAGCAGGGTGAAGGTTCTATCTATGAGGCAGCTATGGCCGGTAGTAACTATAAGTTGGACAATCTTGTTGCATTCATCGATCGTAACGGTTTGCAGATAAGCGACACAACGGAGAATGTGATGAAACTGGAATCGATAAACGAACGCTGGAGCGCTTTCGGCTGGGACGTGCATGACGTTGACGGTAATAACATCGGTGATATAGTAAGTTGTCTTGAAAGCATCGATTATTCTAATGGCAAGCCTCACATGGTGGTATTGCATACTACGAAAGGTTATCACGTGTCATACATGGAGAACGTGTTAAAATGGCATCATGGAGTGCCTACCGAAGAAGAATACAAACAGGCTATCGATGAGATAACAAAGAGGATTGAAGAATTGAAAAAATAAATCTCAAAGAGCGGATTTTATAGTTAACCCGGAAACTCCTTAAAATATAAGAAATAACAAATGGAAACAAAACCTATAGCTTGCCGTAAAAGTTTTACTGATACGTTATTGGAACTTGGCAAGAAAGATAAAAATATAGTAGCCGTGACCACCGACGCGCGCGGTTCGGTCACGCTGACTGATTTTGCAAAGCAGTTGCCTGAACAGTTTGTAGAGTGTGGAATAGCCGAGCAAGATGCCGTAGGCATTGCCGCAGGTTTGGCCTCATGCGGTAAGAAAGTGTTCGTATGCGGTCCTGCGTGTTTCTATGTCGCACGCAGCCTTGAGCAGGTTAAGGTTGACGTTGCTTATTCAGGTCAGCCTGTAAAAATCCTAGGTGTAAGCGGTGGTGTGGCTTACGGAGCTTTGGGTGCAACCCATCACAGTTTGCATGATATAGCCGTGTTGCGTACGTTCCCCGGTATGCAGGTAGTTTTGCCGAGCGATGCCCGTCAGACGCGCAAACTTGTCGAGCAACTTGTAGATTGGCCTCATCCTGTATATGTGCGAGTTGGGCGTAACGCAGTGCCTGATGTTTATACTGATGACAACTTTGATTTCGAGATTGGAAAGGCCATACAGTTGCAAGACGGCCATGACCTTACGATAATAGGTACAGGTGAAACCGTATACCATGCTCTTCTGGCTGGCCGCCGTTTGGCTGCCGAAGGCATAAGCACACGTGTTATCGACATGCATACACTGAAACCTGCCGACACCGATGCAATCATACGTGCGGCACGTGAGACAGGGCGCATTCTCACCGTCGAGGAACATAGCATGTATGGAGGGCTTGGCGGTATCGTGGCTGAGACTGTTGCACAGAACTGCCCTGTACCAATGCGCATACTTGGTATACCTGACGAGAATGCCGTACACGGAAAACCGCTCGAAATATTCCACCATTATAAACTCGACGCTGAAGGAATATATGAAACAGCGAAAGAGATGGTTTGATAATTAAAGGATTAAGGGTTAAGAAAAATATTTTTGTTGTTTTAAATGACAAAGACATTCTTTCTTAACTTTTAGTTCTTTATTCAAAAAGTTGTTCTTTATGGATTATATAATATCTATCGACCAAAGTACATCGGCCACAAAAGCAGTTGTCTTTGACGAACAGTGCAACCTTATATGTCGTAAGAATGTAGCCCACAAACAGTATTATCCGAAACCGGGTTGGGTGGAACACGATGCTGAGGAGATATACCGTAATACTGTCGAAGCCGTTAAAGAAGCTGTTGAATCCACCCGCCATGAGGGTGATAAGTTTTCCCTGTCTATAACCAATCAGAGAGAAACCGTAGTGGTATGGGATCGTAATACGGGTAAGCCTATATATAATGCCGTAGTATGGCAATGCCAGCGTGGTGAAGATATTTGCAACGACCTTAAACAGCGTGGATATACTGATTTTATCCGTCAGCGCAGTGGCTTGATAATAGATCCTTATTTTGCCGCAAGTGGTGCCAAGTGGATACTTGATAATGTAGACGGGGCACGTACGGCTGCCAAACGTGGTGAACTTGTTATGGGCACGATTGACACTTGGCTTGTATGGAAGTTGACAGAAGGACGGAACTTTGTTACAGACTTCACCAATGCTTCACGTACATTATTGTTTAATATTCATACGCTTGACTGGGATGATGACCTGTTGAATTTATTTGACATACCACGTTGTATGATGGCCAAGCCATTACCCTGTGACTCAGTTTTCGGCGAGACTACAGTAGAAAATCTGTTCCATGAGCCGATAACCATAGCCGGAATGCTTGGTGATTCACATGGTGCGTTGGCGGGACAAATGTGTTTTGAAGCCGGTATGGGCAAAGCTACTTACGGCACAGGCTCGTCCGTAATGGTTAATATCGGTGAAAAGGCTGTAACTGCGCCTGACGGTTTGGTTACCTCGGTAGGTTTTGCCGCCCAGAACAAAGTCTTTTATGCTTTTGAAGGTAATATACATTGTACCGGAGCTACAATAAAATGGATGACTGACAACTTGAAATTGCTCGGAAGTCCTGCGGAAATAGAACATTTTGCGACAGGCGTATCCAGCAATGGGGGCGTATACTTGGTTCCAGCATTTGCAGGACTAGGCGCGCCATGGTGGAATCCACACGCTAAAGCGATGATATGTGGCATGACACTTGCCACGGAGAAAGGCCATGTCTGCCGTGCAGCTTTAGAGGCAATAGCTTACCAGATAAAAGATCTCGTAGACCTGATGACAAGCCATGCCGGTATTGAATTGAAAGAGCTTCGTGTTGACGGTGGCCCCACGAAAAACCATTTCCTTATGCAATTTCAAGCTGATATGCTGAACGCATGTATAAATCGTTCGGATGTAGAAGAAGCGTCGGCTATGGGGGCAATGGTTATGAACGGATTGGCACGTAAAATTTGGTCAAGCCTTAGCGAAGTAGCCAGTTTGCGTAAATCCGACAATCGTATTATCCCTAATATGCCTGCAGACGAGCGTGAAAGGTTATATTCCGGGTGGAGAGAAGCCGTAAAAATGGTAAATAAAACCGATAAATGAGAGACAAAGAATCTGGATAATATTTTTTATCCTTGATTTTTTAATTAGATTTATAAAGTGAACAAGAAAATACATTGACCTATGAAAAGACAAGCTAATGCAGGAAAAGAAACGTTCGGACTTATAATAGGAACGCGCGCATATTTTAATTCAGAATTAGCCGTAGACGTACGCAAAACTCTTTTGGAAAAGTTGGATAAGGCAGGATTCGGTTATGTGATACTCGATGAGCAAGACACCCTTACAGGAGGTTCAATGGAGACAGTCGAGGATGGCAAGAAATGTGCAGCATTATTCCGCGAGAATCGAGATGAAATAGATGGAATAATCGTGTCGCTGCCTAATTTCGGTTTTGAGGTCGGCATTATCAACGCTATAAGTCGTGCCGAGTTGAATGTGCCTGTGCTTGTACAGGCATGCGACGACCAAAACGACAAGGTTGACCTAGATAGTCGCCGTGACGCATTCTGTGGAAAAATTTCAGTATGCAACAACCTATATCAATGCGATATACCATTCACGGATACAACGTATCACACTTATTCTATACATAGCGACTTGTTGATGAAAGACATCTATAAGTTTGCTGCTATATGTCGTGTGGTTCGTAAGTTGACTCATGCACGTATTGGACAGATTGGTACACGTCCATTAGGTTTCAACACTTGTCGTTATAGTGAAAAACTGTTACAGGCAAGTGGAATAACTGTGGTTCCGGTAGATATGAGCGAGATAATATTCAACGCACGTAAGATAGACGATGATGCCGCTGCATTGAAAGCGAAGATGGAGGAAATAAGCCATTATGCTAAAGTTCCTGAAGCTTATCAGGAAAAACTCGCTTTGCAAGCTAAATTCGGCTTGGCTGTAGAGGAATGGATTGAGGCAAATGAGGTTGATGCAACTGCTATACAGTGCTGGGACTCACTAGAGCAAAACTATGGGTGCGCAGCTTGCGTGACAATGAGTATGCTTGGTGAAAAGCTCATTCCATGTGCCTGTGAGACCGATGTGGCGGGAGCCGTATCGATGTATGCCCTTAGTCTTGCAGCTGGACAACCGTCAACATTACTTGACTGGAACAATAATTTCGCTGAAGACCGCAATAAGTGTGTTTGCACTCATTGTGGCAACGCTCCAAAGAGTTTTGTAAATAATGATTTGAAACTTGGACCACTTGGTGTACTTGGTAGGACGTTAGGAAAAGTGAATACTTTCGGTGCTGTTTACGGTAAGTGTACAGAAGGCGAGTTTACTTATTTCCGTATCTCAACCGATGATACTCTTGGCTGCATAAAGAGTTATTTAGGCAAAGGTAAACTTACAAACGATCCATACGGAATGGACGGATGTATAGCAGTAACTCAGGTTAACAACTTGCAGACATTAATGAAATTTATCTGTAAGAATGGTTTTGAACACCATGTCGCAATGGTACGTACTGACGTTGTCGATATTCTCCGTGAAGCTGTTGATAATTATCTTGGTTGGAATTTATATGTACATGAATAAATTTGTAACTATCTTCGTATAAATAAAATGGTGGAGGCCAAAATAAAAGGCTTCCGCCATTTTTATCATAAATTAAATAAATACCTTAATATTTATTTTAGTGCAATTTATTATGCAATCAGCAGTTCTATAATTTATATAAATGTTTTATCATGATTGGGTTTCCGTGTGCAAAAATAAATCTAGGACTTAATATTGTAGGTAAACGTCAAGACGGTTATCATAATCTTGAGACTGTTTTTTATCCTATTAAACTGTGTGATAAAATAGAGATCAATGAATGTTCAAGTAATATTGGTGAATCTTGCCAATTGAATCTAAATGGTATAAAGATTGAGGGAAATGTTAGTGACAATCTAGTTGTGAAAGCTTATAATAAAGTGAAAAAACTTTACCCGCAAATACCGCCAGTCACTATAACACTTATAAAAAATATACCATCGCAAGCAGGGCTTGGAGGGGGATCTTCAGATTGTGCATATACAATTATACTTTTAAATGAAATGTTTAATTTAGGCATGTCAATATCTGATATGCAGACACTTGCCGTTACACTTGGAGCTGATTGCGCTTTTTTTATAAAATCAACCCCTGCATTTGCTACTGGTATAGGTGAGTGTCTTGAACCTATAAATGTAGATTTGAGTAAATATGTTATTGGTGTAGTAAAACCAGAATTGAAAATTAGTACAAAAGAAGCTTTTGCCCAAATCACTCCCATGAAACCGACAAAGTGTTGTAAAGATATTGTTGCTCAACCGATAGAAACTTGGAAATATGAATTAGTAAACGATTTCGAATTGAATATAGCACAAAAATATAAAGAAATATCAGAAATAAAACAGGCATTTTATGATTTGGGGGCTGTTTACGCAGCAATGAGCGGAAGTGGAAGTGCTGTATTTGGATTATTCCATTGTAAACCAGACAATTTTGAGATAATATTCAATAAATATTTTTCCGTAATTATATAAATTGCTTTTTATTCAATGGACAATAACAATGAACTCCTTCCTATAGTTGATAAGAATGGTAAAATTATGGGTAAGATAAGACGTGGTGAAGCACATAATGGGGCAAAAATATTGCATCCTGTTGTACATCTTCATGTTTTTTCTGCGGATGGAAGCATTTATTTACAGAAAAGACCTATTTGGAAAGATGTACAGCCGGGTAAATGGGACACGGCTGTTGGAGGGCATGTCTGTTATGGTGAAGATATTGAAACCGCATTACGACGTGAAGCTAACGAAGAACTGAATATAAGTAATGAAATATATAAATTTCTTGGACATTATGTGTTTGAGAGTGACGTTGAAAGAGAATTAATATATGTGTATAAGACAGCTTATTTAGGTAGACTTTATCCTAATGAAGACGAATTAGACGGTGGACGGTTTTGGTCTGCAGCTGAAATAATAAGCAATATAGGTAAGGATGTTTTTACGCCAAATTTTGAATTTGAGTATGCAAAGTTTTTTGTAGAAGACGGTGTATTATGAACAAATATTAACGGTAAAAATATTATATGCATCAAGAAATAGTAGTATTTATATTTTTTAACCGTATTATAATAACAACATATTTGTATTTTTCGTAACTTTGCACCACTTTTACAAGGCAAAATGAGCTATAAGTTTAATAATCAGGAACTTACAATATTTTTCTAAGGTAAATAGATGAGACAATTAAAGATTCAAAAAAGTATTACAAATCGTTCAAGTGAAGCCTTGGACAAATATCTAGTTGAAATCGGACGTGCTCCGCTAATATCTATCGACGAAGAAATAGAACTGGCACAAAAAATAAAGAAAGGTGGGTCTGAAGGTGAAAGGGCTAAGAATAAATTAGTAACAGCCAACTTGCGTTTTGTCGTATCTGTCGCCAAACAATATCAGCATCAAGGACTGACTTTAACAGATTTAATTGACGAAGGAAATATTGGTCTTATTAAAGCGGCTCAAAAATTTGATGAAACACGTGGATTTAAATTTATATCATACGCGGTGTGGTGGATTCGCCAAAGCATATTACAAGCTATTGCCGAACAAAGTCGTATTGTACGTTTGCCTTTAAATCAAGTTGGTTCGCTTAATAAAATAAATCATGAGATTAATAAATTTGAACAAGAGTATCAACGTCATCCTTCTGTATCAGAACTTTCAGAAGTAACAAAATTAGATGAGGAAAAAATAGGGCAATCTTTAGCTGCGGATGGTCATCATGTAAGTATTGATGCACCATTTCAAGATGGGGAAGATAATTGTATGCTTGATGTTATGCCAAGTGGTGACGATAGTCGTACCGACCGCGCCGTAGATCATGAATCAATGGCACTTGAACTTAATACAGTTCTAAGCAAAGTTCTGAAAGAGCGTGAAATCACAATAATACGTGAATGTTTTGGAATAGGTTGCCATGAGAAGGGGCTTGAAGAAATAGGAGATCAATTGGGATTAACTCGTGAGCGTGTACGCCAAATTAGGGAAAAAAGCATTGCTAAATTGCGTGAGAGCGGGAATGCAAAAATCTTAATGAAATATCTCGGATAAATAAAAGTGGGAACAAAATTGATTCAGTTCCCACTTTTCACTATAACATTATATTAATTGTTATAATTTTAATTTTAATTGGATCTCAAGATCGGTTGCAGACGAGGCGTTTATTTCTTGGTAACTACTGCCAATTTTGTTCCTGTCGAAATATTTTGTTGTTCCAATTTTTGCCGTCAAACTTAATTTGTCAGAAAAGTTGGAACTTGCGACTAAGGCAAGTCTTATCCCATGTCCATAATATGCAGGAAAATAAAATGAATATAGCATACCACGTTCATAAGCATAAACACGACTATCATAATTATCTGTATCAAAATACCCTAACGTACCTGTTGCGTTGAATATTTTCTTTAATTTTAAATTTATATTTTGAGTTATCATCCATCCGAAACTCTTATTTTTATATTGTGTATAAGCAATATCGGCTTGGGTTTTACCGCTTATTATTTCGCCATTATATGTAGCAGATAGTCTGCCTCTATGTTCGTTTTTAAATATTAAAGCTGTTTTATTTTCATTATCACGTTGCCTCATTTTGAGACGGTAGCGTATAGAATAATTCCATTTATTTTTTGTATAAGTTGCTTGTATAAGATTGTCAAGCGATTTAGAACTACTTAAAGCCTGATACTTTGGCCATGCAAAATATGCGAAGTCTGAGTATGCCATGATTTTCAGTTCAGGTATTGGCCGCCAATTTAAACCTAGATATATGCCACTTTCATTCTGTACAGCCCCTCCTTCACTAAAACTTTCAGCGAATAAGGCATAATATCTATACGAATAGAAACGTTGTAGAGCTAATAATTCAATATTATCTGTTAGATTATAGTTTAAAGTATTGATAGTTGCAATAGCGTTGCAACCACCGGTTGCAGTTTCGCCGCTAAAAGAAATCTTATGGCCTGTATATCCATAGTTTATACCTATATTAAAGAATGTTTTACCATGTGCGTAATGTTTACGGTAAATGGTTTCGGTTTTAGGTTTCAATTCTTTGTCTAATGAAGTAAAAGTACCAGTTATACCCGTATAAAATCCATGGAAATTATAATCAATATTACCGCCAACTACAAAATGTGAAGAATTGTTTTTCTTTTCAATTTCGTTTTTTGTACGGTGATAACCTGATGTCAAGATTGTAGCTATAGTACCATCTTCTTTATTTAAAGTAGCATCAAATTTACGATAAGAAACAAACGCACTGGCATCAAGCCCTTTAGCAACTTTAATGGTTGCCGCCATACCTTGTAGGTAATTTGCATCAGAACGAGATGAGTGAGCACGTATGTTACTGCCTCCACATCCCAAGGATGAAAGTGTAGAAAGTTTTCCAAAGCCTAAATTATTATTTATTACAAGCCCCATGCCAAATCTTACTCTGTATCTACCTATAGCTAAAGTTTTAATACGCCCAAGCCTTTTCATTACAAGATAAAATGAATAGAAATCGTACCCCATATTATTTTTACCTGCAAAAAATGGCTCTCCTGCATCTTGTGCGCCTATGAATCCCAATTTTACGTAGTCACCATAAGTGAAATCGTATCGTATGCTATGCTTGTATTGATACCCCAAATAACCGTCTTTATCACCTTTACGAGTATAAAACGGGACTTTTACCGTACCAATGATGTTGTGTTTACCATATTTGAAAATATTTTTGATTGAAGGAAATTTTTTAGTCTTTATTTCTCCTGCATATGTGAAGTAAAATAAAAGGCGACGTTTGAAATAATCCAAGTTCTTGATCATAGCCAGTTCACCTAAGTTTTTCATAGGACCGTACATATATAAATATTCACTTATATCTTCAACGTCTTTTGCTGTTAGAAAAGGAATTTGTTCAAGTTCATTACGTGTTGCTGTATTTATGTTTATAGGATTATTTTCAAGGTCACATAACAAATCAAAATATGTTTCTAAAGTTTCCGATTCGATGTCTTCTATTCCGCTTAACTGGTACAAATATTGTTCCCATTCATGTTGTTGAGCAATTATTGGTAAATACATAAATATGAATATTGCTATGATGGCAATGTCTTTTTTCATAGTAATTTATTAAAGGTTTACAATAATCTCTACAACTTATCGTTACGGACAGAAAATAGTTCCTATTTTCTTATAGTCTTTTTGAGTTTAAGCTTAGGTATTTTAATTTTCATTCCTTCATGTATATCATCAATTCCATTGTGTACCAGTATATAACATTCCATTCCTTCACCTAAATAAAATTTTGAAATTTTCTTGAGATTTTCTCCTTTTTTTACCGTTACAGTGTTGGCTGTTCCGATTATGTTATATGCACCAGTATTGACCATTGCTTGAGCATTTCTCAAAATTGTAGATTTATTATTGGCTATATTTTGTTGTTTTGTTTTATTTTTTTCTATATCTTGCCATTTTTTTAAAGAGTCTGTTTTTTTTATAGTATCTTGATTCTCAGGTATGACTTTCCGTGTTATTGGTTTTTTAATAATATGTACAGTTTTATATTTAATGATAGGTTTCACGGTGTTTCTTCCCCAGTAAAAACCAATAGTCGTTGTTATACATGCTATTATAATTAAACAAATAATGTATATTATATTTTTATAGTTTAAAAAACAGCCATTGTTGGTATCATTATTTATGGAATCTTCTCCAGATAATATAGTTTCTGTATTATTTCGTTCTTCTGTTACAGTTGTTTGTATCGTCGATCTTTTTTCTTGATTTATGATATTATGCATTTCGATATGTTCATTTTGCAATGTATCTTTTTCTATCTCACTTGCTATTATCTTTTTATCTTTTGATTCTTGTTCATTAGTTTTCTCTGGAATTTGTTCATATACTTTACTTTTGGAATTCTCAATTAAATGATTTTTCAATTTATCTTCATATATTTCAATGTTCCTATCAATTTCATTACTCTCTATTTGTGTTTTTTCTAATTCTTCTAGATTAACACCTTCATTCAATATAACAGTTTCAAATTGAGCAAAAGGCTTATTCACGAGGTCTCGCATAATAGGATCTGGAGTAAATGTTATTTTACTATGGCTTTCTATCATGACACGTTTACCAGTATTGATGTTTACACTTTCCCGTTCACGAACATCAATAATCTTAAATGTACCAAGTCCTTTTACTTTAATGGATTTCTCATTATATAGTCCATCATTTATCACATCAAAAAGAGTTGTGATAAATGTTTCTGATTCTTCTTGTGAAAGACCATGTTTTTGAGAAATAATTTTAGCTAAATCCGGTATTGAAACTTTAGTCATTATTCACCTCCGTTTTTTAGTTTTTCTTTTATTGCTAGTATCGGTTTAAAGTTTAAGACTAATTTGGGCGGAACCAACATTCGTTGTTTTGTCCCAGGATTTATTACAATACGTTCCATTCGCTTTTTTACTTCAAATGTTCCAAAATGCGGAATAGAAACAATATCACCTTTCATAAAGGTGTCGTTCATTGCATCAATAACTGTATTTACCAGCTTTTGAGTGTCATCTTGTGTATAACCTAACCGCTGAGATAGAACTGATATAAAATTTTTATTATTCATAACAAACGTCATTTATTCTTAATTATAATACGACACCATATAAATCAAATTCTTCAGCATTTGTTATCTTTACATTGTAAAATCTACCTGTATGTAATTGTTTACTACTGACAGGAATAAGAATTTCAGGATCAACTTCCGGTGAACTGAACTCAGTTCTACCTACATAATAATCTCCTTCTTTTCTGTCTATAATTACTTTAAAAATTTTACCAATCTTAGACTTTGCTAAGTCCAAACTGATTTTTTGTTGTAAAGCCATTAACTTATCAAGACGTTCTTGTTTAATTTTAGCGTTAACATTATCTTTATAATGTAAAGCACTATAAGTTTCGTCTTCTTCAGAATAAGCAAATGCTCCCATACGCTCAAATCTAGCCCATTTTGTAAATTCTATAAGCTCCTTGAAATCTTCGTCGTCTTCATTTGGAAAACCAACCATCAGTGTTGTTCTCAAATGTATTCCAGGTACTTCAGTTCTGATACGTTTTATAAGTTCATAAGTTTCTGCTTTTGTAATATGTCTTCTCATCGCCAAAAGTATCTTATCTGATATATGCTGTAAGGCTATATCAAGATATTTACAGACATTTGTCTTTTCCCGAATAACAGTTAAAAGTTCATAAGGGAAATGTGTAGGATAGGCATAATGCAAACGAATCCATTTTACGCCTTTTATATCTGCCATATCTGAAACAAGGTCTGCAATGTGTTGCTTACCATCTATGTCAACACCATAATATGTAAGTTCTTGTGCGATAATTTGAAACTCTTTCACCCCCTTGTTTACAAGTTCGCGTACTTCATTGAGAATATCGTTTTTCCGCCTACTAACATGATGTCCAGTTATCAAAGGAATTGCGCAATATGCACAATGCCTATCACACCCTTCACTTATTTTTATATAAGCATAATGCTTCGGAGTTGTAAGGGACCTTTGATTGCTGTATATTGGATTTTCTGCTTTTCCTAAGTCTGTCAGCAATTTTTTATAGTCAAACTTTCCATAATATTTGTCTACTTGTGGAATCTCTTTCTCAAGTTCTGCTTTATATCGTTGCGAAAGGCATCCCATGACAAATAATTTTTTTAATCTTCCTTTTTCTTTTGCATCAGCAAATTCCAGTATTGTATTTATGCTTTCTTCTTTTGCGTCACCAATAAATCCACAAGTATTTATAACTGCAATTTCTCCTTGAGGATTCTTGCTGTCATGGGTACATTTATATCCATTCGCCTCGAATTGCTTTATTAAGAGCTCGCTATCAACTAGATTTTTTGAGCATCCCAATGTTATAAAATCTATTTGGCCTTTTTTCACTTTTCTACATTAAAAATGGAGTTGACAAATTGAGTTTTATTGAAAAGTTGTAAATCTTCCATCTTTTCTCCTAATCCGATATATTTTACAGGTACTTTTAACTGGTCGGATATACCTATAACGACACCTCCTTTTGCCGTTCCGTCAAGTTTTGTAATTGCAAGACTTGTTATTTGGGTCACAGCAGAAAATTGTTTTGCTTGTTCAAACGCATTTTGCCCTGTTGAGCCGTCAAGTACGAGAAGGACCTCATCTGGAGCCTGAGGTATAACTTTCTTCATTACATCTTTTATTTTCTTCAATTCATTCATTAAACCTATTTTATTATGTAATCTTCCTGCCGTATCAATAAGTACGACATCAGCAGAGTTCGCTTTTGCCGAATTTAATGTGTCAAAAGCAACACTTGCTGGATCAGATCCCATTTGTTGCTTTATAACAGGAACTCCGACACGTTCACCCCAAATTGATAATTGCTCCACAGCTGCCGCCCGAAAAGTGTCAGCTGCCCCTAAATAGACTTTTTTGCCAGCTTTTTTAAACTGGTAAGCAAGTTTGCCAATGGTTGTTGTTTTACCCACGCCATTTACTCCGACAACAAGTATCACATACGGAGAATGGTCTGAAGGTAAATCCCAATTGTCATTATCAAAAGAATTATTCTCAGTTAATAATGCAGCTATTTCATCACGTAATATTCCATTTAACTCCGATATGGAAACATATTTGTCACGAGCGACACGATTCTCTATGCGCTGTATAATTTTCAGAGTCGTGTCAACACCTACATCTGATGTTATTAGCACTTCTTCTAAATTATCTAAAACTTCATCGTCAACTTTTGATTTTCCAGCAACAACTCGAGCTATTTTGGAAAATACACTTTGTTTGGTTTTTTCAAGTCCCTTATCAAGTGTTTCTTTTTTGTTTTTATTAAAAATTCCAAATAATCCCATAAACTATATTTTGCTACAAAATTAGTAAAATGAACTCATATTTACAACAAAAAAGGCCGCAAAATATATGCGACCTTCTTGTTTCACTTTATGTATTTTAATACTTAATTTTTGAAAAAATCTTTCACAGCCTCATTAGGCACCATCTGTTCATCAAATATATAAGCTCCTGTTTTAGGGCTTTTTACCATTTTGATAACCTTTGTATAAGCGCGACCATCCTTAGAACCTTCATGGAGGGTAGCGACGGTTTTCTTTGCCATTGTCTAGAATATTTAATTTTTTATTTTATCTCCTTATGAAGGGTCATCTTCTTTAAAATCGGATTATACTTCATTAATTCCATTCTCTCAGGCGTATTCTTACGGTTTTTAGTCGTTACATAACGGCTTATACCGGGAAGACCGCTGTTTTTCATTTCGGTGCATTCCAATATAACCTGCACCCTGTTGCCTTTAGCCTTCTTTGCCATGATGATTATTCTCCTATTACTTTAATGTCTTTCCAATCACAGAAACCTTTTGACACAGCCTGTTTCAAGGCAGCATCAAGACCGACTTTATTTATTAGGCGCAGACCTGCAGCACTTATTTTAAGGCTAATCCAGCACTGCTCCTCTACATAGTAAAATTTCTTCCTGAAAAGATTCACGTCAAAACTACGCTTTGTGCGATGTTTTGAGTGTGAAACATTATTTCCAATCTGAGCTTTTTTACCTGTTATTTGACAAATCTTCGACATTGCAATCTACGTTTTTTGTTTTAAAATTTTGATACTTATTCCAAACAGAGTGCAAAATTACTAACTTTTCCCGAAAAATCAAAATATTAGCGCCAATAATATTCCTTTTAATCTTTTTTAGTATAAATAACACTCAATGTTATCTCAATACTGCTGGTTGTCTTCATCTTTGAGACGTTCTGTCAAATAATTAAGGAAAAGCTGCAATGCCTTTGTTGTTGCATTTGATAAATTCAGGTCACGCCCTTTGTCCTCTTCGAGTTTTAATGTAATTATGTCATCCTCGTTTCCACATGCCAACCATATTGTACCTACCGGAATGTCATGTGTTCCACCGGCAGGTCCAGCTATACCTGTTGCAGAAATAGCATAATCAACATTTAATGCTTTTATTGCGCCTTTTACCATTTCAATGGCAACTTCTTCGCATACGGCTGTTTTTTCTTCAAGCACGTTATGGTTCACACCAAGTATCTTTTCTTTGATTTCATTGGTATAAGACACTATGCTTCCTTTAAAATAATTAGAAGCTCCGGGCATCAAAATTATAGCTTCGGCAATTCTTCCGCCCGTACAACTTTCTGCCGTTCCAAGCGTTTTACCCTTTTCCCAAATAAATTGGCTTATTTCTTTACTTAATATCTTATTTTCGAAATCCATATTTATAAATTTTTATTTGAATGTTACTTTAGAGAATGCCGGTTTGTCTATTGTACAAAAATCCTTATCAAGATATTTATAATAGCCTGTTATACCTATCATCGCTGCATTATCAGTTGTGTAACTGAACTTTGGTATATATATAGTCCAGCCATATTTTTCTGCATATTCACGAAATGCATTACGCAACCCGGTGTTTGCACTAACTCCTCCAGCAACTGCCACATGGTGTATTCCCGTTTGTTTGACCGAAAGTTTCAGTTTTTTCATAAGGATGTCTACTATTGTAAACTCAAGACTTGCTGCAAGGTCTTTCTTATGATGTTCGACAAAGTCTGGATCATCTTTAATCCATTCACGTAGACTGTATAAAAACGATGTCTTCAATCCACTGAAACTATAGTCTAATCCATGAATATGTGGTTCTGAAAATATATATGCGTGAGGATTCCCTTGACGAGCCAGTTTGTCGATAATAGGACCACCCGGATAACCTAGTCCCATGACTTTTGAGCATTTGTCTATTGCTTCACCTGCAGCATCGTCGATTGTTTGTCCTAACACTTCCATGTCATTATAAGCATTAACTTTGACTATCTGCGAATTTCCTCCACTTACAAGCAAACAAATGAACGGCAGGGGAGGGGCAGACTGATCGTCATCGTTCTCTTTTATAAAATGAGCCATTACGTGTCCCTGCAAGTGATTGACATCTATTAACGGAATGTTTAATGAACGTGCAAAACCTTTTGCAAAGCTGACACCGACAAGCAAAGACCCCATCAACCCCGGGCCACGAGTAAAAGCTACTGCTGATAACATGTCTTTTGTTATATCAGCCCGTTTTAATGCTTGATCTACTACTGGCACGACATTTTGTTGATGGGCTCGTGACGCAAGTTCCGGTACAACGCCTCCGTATGCTCTATGCACCTCTTGCGATGCCGTAACGTTACTCAACAATACGCCATTGCGTAATACCGCTGCAGATGTATCATCGCAACTGCTTTCTATACCTAATATATATACATCTTTCATAAACCATATCATTAAGCAGACAGTATTTCAACACCATGCTCGGTCATAAGGAATGTATGCTCCCATTGTGCACTTGGTTTTTCATCACCTGTTATCACTTCCCATCCGTACGGATCATCTGCATCGATAAACACTTTCCATGTACCCATGTTTATCATCGGCTCGATTGTAAATACCATTCCAGGCACGAGTAGCATGCCTGTTCCTTTGTGTCCAAAATGCAACACTTCTGGTTCTTCATGGAATTTAATACCAACACCGTGGCCGCAGAGATCACGCACTACGCCATAATGATATTTTTCAGCATGTTTCTGTATCGCATGGCCAATGTCACCGACAAAACAGTATGGTTTTGCTGCTTCAGCTCCTATTTCCAGACATTCTTTAGTCACACGTACAAGCTGTTCTTTTTCAGGTGTGGTTTTCCCTATAATAAACATACGGGATGCATCCGCGTAATACCCATTAAGTATGGTTGTAAAATCGACATTTATTATATCGCCTTCTTGCAAAATGTCCGTTTCTTTAGGTATCCCATGACATACAACTTCGTTTATACTGGTGCATACGCTTTTGGGGTAACCTTCATAATTCAAGCAGGCAGGAACAGCACCATGTTCTGTGCAATAATTATAACAAATTTTATCTATTTCAGCAGTACTCATTCCAGCATGTATATGCGCTGCCACTTTATCAAGCACGCCACTGTTGACTATACCGCTTTTACGTATGCCTTCAATCTGTTCCGAAGTCTTAATCAAATCGCGTGTAGGCACTAACTTCCCTTTGTTTTCCCAGTACATCACCTGTTTATCCATTTCGGTTAACGGTAGTCCGGGTAATGTATGCCATCTTCTTTTTTTCTTAAACATTGTTTTTACAACATATAAACCAATGTGCAAAAATACAAACTTTATTGTAAAATAACACGCATTTACCTATGTTATTTTATTTTTATCGGAAGTAATCATTATCCGTGATACATTTGAGGGTTATATATTAAAACGGTCCTTATTTTGTTTCGCCACACCCATATCTGTAATCCTTCCTTTTCAAATTCATAAACTTGCTGATTTTGCCCCTTACCATTATTCGATAAATATATCATATCTTTGTCTGACGGTTCCCATTTGAAACGTAACAAGAAATCATTGAAATTCATGTTTATAAGGTTATAACCGTTATATATACAATATGTGTCACATCTTATAGTGTTGATTATACCATTTTCACACCAAATTTCAACGTTATCGTTTTCAAAAATATAACATTCATTCGTATATACCTTTTCTTTATAGACTTTCATTGTAAAGCATTTTTGTAAATACTTTGTTATGGATACACCAAGTTTAAATTCGCCGTACCCCTTTCTTAAAATCAAGCCGTCTTTTATTCGACCTTTATCACGTCGCTTCATCAACTCCTATTTGTTGTCTATGGACAAAGATAATAAATATTCAACTAAAATAAAACATCAAAGGCTTTGATATAGATATTTATTTGTAATTTTGTGCGCTGATAAAAAGACAATCATGCCTGATAATAAGAAAACAAAAACATTAGACGGTAGCTATGCCCACATTCAACCACAAGCTACCGATATCGAGAGGATTGTTCTCGGCGCGCTAATGATAGACAAAGATGCGTTTTCAATAGTAAGTGAAATACTACATCCTGAAACTTTTTACGAACCGCGAAACCAAAAAGTATATAGTGCGATACAACGCCTTAGTCTTGACGAAAACCCTGTCGACATAATGACCGTGACGGAAGAGTTGAAACGTCAAGGTACACTTGAAGACGTTGGAGGGGCGGCCTACATCCTTGATCTTAGTTCTCACGTCGCATCGTCGGCTCATATAGAATATCATGCCAAAATATTGGCGCAAAAGTTTCTCGCCCGCCAGCTTATTTCTTTTGCGAGTGTAATAGAAACGAAAGCGTTTGATGAAACTGTTGATGTGGACGAGCTGATGCAGGAAGCTGAAGGCTCACTTTTTGAATTGTCGCAAAAGAATATGCGGCAGGACTACACCCAGATAGATCCTGTTGTAAAACAAGCGGTCGAGATACTTCAGAAAGCAGCGGCAAATAAGGGAGGTTTGACCGGAATACCTACCGGATATGCCAAGCTCGATGACTATACGGCTGGTTGGCAAAAAAGTGATTTGGTGATAATCGCCGGACGCCCAGCCATGGGAAAGACATCGTTCGCCCTTTCGTTGGCAAAGAACATAGCTGTGGATTATGGACGTCCTATAGCTTTTTTCTCATTGGAGATGAACAACGTACAACTTGTAAACCGACTTATTTCAAACGTTTGTGAAATTGAAGGTAAAAAAATCCTCAATGGTCAGCTTGATGATGAAGAGTGGAGCAGATTAGATAAAAATGTGAGAAAATTACAGGCTTCACCTATTTATATTGATGATACACCGGGAATGTCGATATTTGAATTACGTACGAAAGCACGCCGATTGGTTCGTGAAAAAGGTGTCGAACTTATTATGATAGACTATTTACAGTTGATGAATGCCAGCGGCGCACGCTTTGGAAGCCGACAGGAAGAAGTATCAACCATAAGCCGGTCGCTCAAAGGACTAGCAAAAGAACTAGATATCCCGGTATTGGCATTGTCCCAGCTTAATCGTACGGTGGAAGGACGTGAAGGACCTGATGGCAAGCGTCCCCAGTTGAGTGATTTACGAGAGTCTGGAGCCATTGAGCAAGATGCCGATATGGTGCTTTTTGTACATCGTCCTGAATATTACAGAATTTTCACTGATGAAAAGGGTAATGACCTACATGGTAAGGCACAAATAATCATAGCCAAACACCGAAAGGGGGGTACGGGCGATGTTCTTCTGAATTTCCGAGGCGAATTTACGCGTTTCGAGAATCCGAACGAGTCATCCAATATTCCTGTAGGCGGAGAAATTATTGGCTCAAGGATTAACGGAGGCGACGATATGCCATTGCCTCCATACGACGGACTTATGGATGGCGATGGACCTCTACCGTTTTAATAACTATGTTTTACATTATAAGAAACGGCATTTGATGTTGTAAAAGGTGGCTTTTTAATATATAAAAGGCCACCTTTTATATATTCCAATTATTCTAATATGATGAAAATACTTGAACAAACGATAAATTGGTATATTTTCATGCAATATTTGTTACGATTTATTTGTTTGTTCCAATTATTATTTTTAATTTTGCATCAAATATTAAAAAATAGATTGCATGACACAGAATGTCGACATATTGCATCATACCACACTACTACTTCAATATGAGGCAGAAGGTGAAAAGGTGTGCAATTAACGGTTATGTTAATATAGATAAACCTTTCTCACTTTAAAATGTGCGAAAGGTTTTTTGTTAAAATAAAAGTATTACAATAATGAATGATAGATTGTTTATTTTCGATACGACACTGAGAGATGGCGAACAAGTACCAGGATGCCAACTTAATACAGTGGAAAAAATTCAGGTGGCCAAGCAACTTGAGAGGTTAGGGGTTGATGTTATAGAGGCTGGTTTCCCGATATCGAGCCCCGGAGATTTCAACTCTGTAATTGAAATATCGAAAGCTGTGACATGGCCCACGATATGTGCGTTGACACGTGCTGTTGAAAAAGATATTGACGTTGCAGCAGAGTCTTTAAAATACGCTAAACATAAGCGTATACATACCGGTATCGGGACAAGTGACTCTCACATTAAATATAAATTCAACAGCAATCGTAATGAAATAATTGAACGTGCAGTGGCGGCCGTACGATATGCTAAGAAATATGTTGAGGATGTAGAATTTTATGCTGAAGATGCGGGTCGTACAGATAATGAATATCTTGCACAAGTGGTTGAGGCCGTGATTAAAGCCGGTGCGACAGTTGTAAACATACCAGATACTACAGGTTATTGTCTTCCAAGTGAATATGGTGAAAAGATTAAATATTTAATTGAACATGTTGATAATATTGACAAAGCCATTATTTCAACTCATTGCCATAACGATTTAGGCATGGCCACAGCTAATACATTCAGCGGTGTTATCAATGGTGCAAGGCAAGTAGAAGTAACGATAAACGGAATAGGGGAAAGAGCCGGTAATACTTCCCTTGAAGAAATTGCAATGATATTAAAATGCCATAAGCATCTCGGTATAGACACAAATATTAATACAACAAAAATTTACCCGGCAAGCCGAATGGTGAGCAGTCTAATGAATATGCCAGTACAGGCAAATAAAGCTATCGTTGGACGAAATGCTTTTGCTCATTCAAGCGGTATACATCAGGATGGGGTTTTGAAAAATGTTGATACTTATGAAATAATCAATCCGAAAGATGTTGGCCTTGACGATAATTCTATCGTTTTAACAGCTCGTAGTGGGAGGGCTGCATTGAAATATCGTCTAAGCGTGTTGGGTGTGAATATCAGCGACGAGAACAAGTTGGACGGCATTTACCAGAACTTTCTGAAACTAGCTGATAAGAAAAAGGAAATTAATGATGACGATATATTGATGCTAGCAGGAGCCGATAGAGCCGAAGCTCATTCAGTTAAACTTGATTTCCTACAAGTAACTACCGGTATGGGTGTAAAAAGTGTGGCGAGCATAGGTTTGGACATATCCGGACAAAAATTTGAAGAGGCATCGACAGGTAACGGACCAGTCGATGCGGCAATTAAGGCTTTGAAAAAAATCATACAGAAACAAATGACACTTAAGGAATTTACAATACAAGCAATAAGTAAAGGGTCGGATGACATAGGAAAAGTGCACATGCAGGTAGAATATAACGGGAATGTATATTATGGATTTGGCGCAAATACCGACATTGTAACAGCATCTGTCGAAGCATATATTGACTGTATAAATAAATTCAAATAATGTTTTGTAAATGTGGTTGCTAAAACCTTGAAAAAAAGTCGGTAAATAACCAATAATATATTGGCTTAAATGTCTTAAGAATTTATCATCCGGAAACTTAAATTATATAACCATAAAATAAACAATGAACACTCTTTTTGACAAAATTTGGGATAAACACGTGGTTCAGATAATAAATGACGGCCCCACGCAGCTATATATAGATAGGCTTTATTGTCACGAAGTAACATCACCACAGGCATTTTCGGAAATGCGAAGACGAGGATTAAAATGTTTAAGACCGAAACAAATATTCTGCATGCCTGACCATAATACGCCAACACATGATCAAGATAAGCCGATAGTAGACCCTGTATCACGCAAACAAATAGAAACATTAAAAACTAATGCAGCAGACTTCGGTTTAACATATTACGGCATGATGGATGAAAATAATGGAATAATTCATGTTGTTGGTCCAGAAAAAGGATTGTCGCTTCCAGGGATGACTATTGTATGCGGAGACTCACATACGAGTACACACGGTGCTGTTGGTGCCGTAGCATTCGGTATTGGTACAAGTGAAGTGGAAATGGTTATGGCTTCGCAATGTGTATTGCAACAAAAACCGATGTCAATGAGAATAAATATAAACGGCCGGTTAGGCAAAGGTGTTACTGCGAAAGATGTTGCGTTATACCTTATGTCAAAACTTACAACTTCAGGTGCAACAGGTTATTTTGTTGAATATTCTGGGCAGGTGGTAAAGAATATGTCTATGGAAGGACGCCTTACACTATGCAACTTATCTATAGAAATGGGAGCGCGTGGTGGCTTTGTCGCCCCTGATGAAACAACATTTGCTTATCTTAAAGACAAAGAATACGCGCCCAAAGGCTACGAATGGGAAAAAGCCATAGCCTATTGGAGGACTTTAAAAAGTGGCGATGAGGCGGTATTTGACAAAGACCTGTCTTTCGATGCAGCAGAGATAGAACCTCGTATAACTTACGGCACAAATCCGGGGATGGGCATTGGTATTACCGAAAATGTTCCAACAATAGATGTTGTGGATGAAAAAAGCATGTCTTCTTTTTTAAAATCTCTTGATTATATGGATTTTAAGCCGGGTGAGAAACTCCTAGGACATAAGATAGACTATGTGTTTCTAGGAGCATGTACAAATGGGCGTATTGAAGATTTCCGCGCATTTGCATCAATTGTAAAAGGCAAGAAAAAAGCTGATAGTATTGTTGCATGGCTTGTACCGGGATCATGGACCGTTGATAGACAGATCCGTGATGAAGGCTTAGATGTAATATTGAACAATGCGGGATTTGAAATCAGGCAACCAGGATGTTCAGCATGTCTTGCTATGAATGATGACAAAGTGCCGGCAGGTAAATATTGCATATCGACAAGTAACCGAAATTTTGAAGGACGGCAAGGACAAGGAGCACGTACAATACTTGCAAGCCCGCTTGTTGCGGCGGCAGCGGCTATAACAGGAAGAATAACAGACCCTCGTGAATTGATGTGATATGATATCATACTTTTTAGCAAATAATTCATAAAAATGAAACAGAAATTTGATGTAATAATAAGTACCTGTGTCCCGCTATCGTTGGAAAACATAGATACTGACCAGATAATTCCGGCACGTTTTCTTAAAGCGACAGACAAAAGTGGTTTTGGCGAAAATTTATTTCGTGATTGGAGATATAATAAGGATGGAACCATTAAAAAAGATTTTGTACTCAATGACCCTAAATATGGCGGCGTAATACTTGTTACAGGGAAAAACTTTGGTTCTGGTTCAAGTCGCGAACATGCAGCTTGGGCAATAGCTGATTATGGTTTTAGAGTTGTAATAAGCAGTTTCTTTGCCGATATACATAAAAATAATGAACTTAATAATTTTGTATTGCCGGTAGTTGTCTCGGATGGCTTTTTATCGGAACTGTTTAGCTGTATATATGAAAATCCAAAAACAGAGGTTATAGTAGATCTCCCTAATCAAACTGTAACAAATAAGCAAACTAGTAGAACCGAACATTTCGAAATCAACGGATACAAGAAACATTGCCTAATAAATGGTCTTGATGACATTGACTATCTACTTGAAAATAAAGATAAGATAGAAGAATGGGAACGACTGAACAAATAAATTCATATACCCGGATACCGCCATTCATTGAAATAATGGACAGCACATTACGTGATGGTGAGCAGACTAACGGCGTATCTTTTTTACCACATGAGAAACTGATGATAGCTAAAATGCTGCTCAATGATATTAATGTTGACCGTATAGAAGTAGCATCAGCCCGGGTTTCAGAAGGAGAAAAAGATGCTGTTAAGATGATTTGCCGTTATGCATGCCAAATTGGGAAATTAAATAATGTAGAAGTGCTTGGCTTTGTTGATGGTGGACAAAGTGTTGACTGGATTAACGATTGTGGATGTAAGGTTGTAAACCTATTAGCTAAAGGTTCGTTGAAACATTGTTCAAGACAGTTGCATAAAACTGTATACGAACATATTGACGATATCGTTAAAACAGTTGAGTATGCAAGAAAGAAAGGCATAGGTGTAAATCTTTATCTAGAAGACTGGAGCAATGGGATGAAAGATTCGCCTGATTATGTTTACCAAATGCTTGATATCTTAACGCATAAAAACATACAACGTATAATGCTACCTGACACTCTTGGAATTCTCAATCCGCTCCAAGTTATTGAGTTTATGCGGAAAATGCTTAAAAGATATCCAACTACACATTTTGACTTTCATGCCCATAATGATTATGATCTTGCCGTAAGCAATTCGCTTGCTGCTGTGTTAAGCGGCGCAAAAGGACTTCATGTTACAGTAAATGGCCTTGGTGAAAGATGCGGAAATGCTCCATTAGCAAGCGTACAAGTAATACTGAAAGACCAGTTTCATGCAAAAACGAATATACATGAGGACAGATTAAATGACATAAGCAGGCTAGTTGAAGGATATTCAGGTATTGCTGTAGCCCCTAATCAACCGATTGTAGGCGAGAATGTTTTCACACAAGTAGCTGGAGTGCATGCCGACGGAGACAATAAAGCAAATCTTTACAGTAATGCATTAATGCCCGAACGTTTTGGACGAAAACGTGAATATGCGCTTGGGAAAACAAGTGGTAAAGCCAATATTGATCGTAATCTTCAAGAGCTTGGTCTTGAACTTACACCGGAACAAACACGAAAAGTTACCCAGCGTATTACAGAACTTGGTGATAGAAAAGAAATAGTAACCCCAGAAGACCTTCCTTTTATTGTAAGTGATGTACTTAAACACAGTGTGCCAAACAATAAAGTGAAACTTGTCAGCTATATGGTTTCGTCAGCATACGGCCTGAAACCGATAGCAAGCGTTAAAGTTGAAATAAACAATCATCAATATGAAGCAGATGCTCTTGGGGATGGACAATATGATGCTTTTGTAAAAGCATTGCGTAAAATATATAAGAATTCACTAGGACGGACATTTCCTATACTTGAAAATTATTGTGTTACGATACCTCCCGGTGGTAGAACTGATGCTCTTGTCCAGACGGTTATAACATGGAACAACAATGGCAAGACTATTAGAACGCGCGGCCTTGATGCCGATCAAACAGAAGCCGCCATAAAAGCGACATTTAAAATGCTGAATATTTTTGAAGAACAAACAGTTGAATAAAATACAATAATCTATGAACTTAAAAATAGCAGTGCTTCCCGGTGACGGAATCGGACCGGAGATAATGAGACAAGGGATTGCCGTAATGGATGCTATTGCGGATAAATTCGGACATTTCATCGAATATAAAGAGGCTATTTGTGGAGCAACGGCCATTGATAAAGTTGGTGATCCATTTCCTGCAGAAACGTATGATACGTGCCGTTGGGCAGATGCTATACTGTTTGCCGCCGTTGGCGATCCACGTTTTGACAATAATCCTACGGCAAAAATTCGCCCAGAACAGGGGCTCTTGGCCATGCGAAAGAAGTTAGGACTATTTGCAAATATCCGCCCGGTTCAAACATTTAACTGCCTTTTACATAATTCTCCATTGAAAGACGAACTTATTAAAAACGCTGATTTCATCTGTATACGCGAACTTACAGGCGGTATGTATTTTGGCGAAAAATATCAAGATAACGAAAAGGCGTATGATACAAATTATTATACCCGCCCAGAGATAGAGCGCATATTGCGTGTGGCTTTCGATTACGCACGCAAACGCAAACGTCACCTTACAGTGATAGACAAAGCTAATGTATTGGCATCTAGCCGTTTATGGCGCCAAGTTGCGAAAGAACTTGAATCTGAATATCCAGACGTGATTACTGATTATATGTTTGTTGACAATGCTTCCATGCGCATGCTTATAGAGCCAACGTTCTTTGATGTAATGGTGACCGAAAACACATTTGGCGACATTTTGACAGACGAGGGTAGTTGTATATCTGGCAGCATGGGATTACTTCCATCAGCATCAATCGGTGAAGGTACGCCTGTTTTTGAACCCGTGCATGGCTCTTGGCCACAAGCTGCTGGTAAAAACATTGCCAATCCCTTAGCACAGATACTTTCAGTTGCCATGCTTTGGGAATACTTCAATATGAAAGCAGAAGGCGACCTTGTACGTAAAGCTGTTGACGCATCGTTAAACGCCAACGTGCGGACACCTGAAATACAAGTTGAAGGCGGTTTGAGCTATGGGACAAAAGAAGTAGGTGAATGGATTGTTAATTTTATAAATAAAGCCTAAACACCTTATTAATTAAAATCTTTACCGCCTGCCATGTAACCTGAAATTTCACATGACAGGCGGTATGGAATTATAAATATTTGATTATTTTCTTTCGTGAACTGCAATTTTAATCACTCCGTCTAGCCTGTTTTCAAAAATATTATATGCTTTTTCGATATCATCAAGAACGAAGTGGTGTGTGAGCAGCGGAGTAGTGTCTATTTTTCCTTGCTCTATTAGATGAAGTATTTCTTTACAGTCGCAACCGTCTACTCCTCCCGTCTTGAATGTCAAATTCTTACCATACATGTCGGGTAGGGGAAGTGTCTGAGGTTTATCGTACATTGCAACGATTGTCACTGTGGCATTAGGTCTGGCACATCGCCATGCCATACAAAACGTTTCATCACTACCGGCAACTTCAATCACAACATCGGCTCCACCATGAGAACTATGTTGACGTACAAAATTCTCGCATTCATCGGGAACTGTTACAAGAACTTTAGGATAATGCTCGCGGACGAATCGTATGCGTTCTTCTGATTTTTCACATACGATTATACATCGTGGATTTTTCAACATAGCACAAATTAAAGTACAGATTCCTGTTGGTCCTGCGCCTATTATCAATACAGTGTCGTTTTCTGTTATACTAGATATTTTAGTAGCCCAAAAACCTGTAGCTAGAATATCGCCTACAAATAATGCTTGCTCATCGCTTATGGTATCTGGTATGCGATTTAACCCTTGATCTGCATGTGGTACACGGACGTATTCAGCTTGCCCGCCGTCAATTCTACATCCGAGAGCCCAACCTCCATCAGGATCAATACAGTTATTGACGTATCCGTGTTTACAAAAGAAACACTCACCGCAAAATGTTTCAACATTTACGGTCACACGGTCACCCGGCCGTACATTTTTTATGGATTTACCAACCCGTTCAACTACGCCAACCATTTCGTGTCCAACAGTAATTCCTGGTACTGCCCGTGGCACGGTGCCTTGTTTTATGTGTATGTCACTGGTGCAAATGCTACTTAATGTTACACGCACTATGGCATCATGTTCATTTTGTAATATGGGTTTCGGCTTTTCTGTCAATACAAATTTATTAGGGCCAACGTATGTATATGCTAACATTTTTAATATAAAAAATAGTTAATCGTTAATATAAATGGTGCGTTTAACACTCTTGATTTTTATAATTCATTAATGTTCATGACTCGATGAAATCGTTTATTATGTGAAAGACGGCAAAACGTAATGTAATTTACGGCCTTTTGATTGATAAAAAGCGACAAATTGAAAGCTAAAATATGGCTTTTTGCAAAATGCTGACTCACAAGATGTTATGCAATGTATATTTTAATGTATATCAACATAATAAAATATGCCGTTTCATCGGATTTTAAATATTCTTGTTATTGGCTTTAGTTTGAAATTTTACAGTATTTACTATAAACCGTTCGTGTGTTCCTGTTCCAATAAGTCCCGTTTCATCGTAAACATTTGTTTTAAACTTTAATCGCCGACCGTCAATTTCAATGAGTTCTGTCTCACACTTTACATTCATACCGACAGGAGTAGGGGATACGTGTTCAATGTCTAATCGTGTACCAACTGTAGACAATCCTTCATCTAAATACGGCATAATGCTACGCCACGCAGTTTCTTCAATCAAAGCGACCATTGCCGGTGTAGCGAATACAGACAGCGTTCCACTATTCATAGACACAGCCGTATTGCTTTGATTGACTTTTATTTCAATAATATTCTTAATACCTTTTTCCATAAAACAATATATTCTTATAATTAAAATCTGTCTTTTGCAAATTTAACGATTGTATATGAGATTATAGAATTTTATCAACTAAAATTTTGAAAACAAGCAGAATTACCTTACTTTTGCATAAATTTGAACTCCAGCGGATGAAAAGGTACGTTATAATAAGTATTGTTTTATTTTTAAGTGTGTCGTTGAACGCTCAACTGAAGTGGAATTCACGTTATCAGTCATATATCGACCAATACAAAGATGTTGCAATAGCAGAGATGTTGAAATACAATATTCCAGCAAGTATTACCTTGGCTCAAGGTTTACTTGAGAGCGGTGCCGGTATGAGCGAATTAGCCCGCAAAGGCAACAATCATTTTGGAATTAAATGCCATGATTGGCTTGGAGCCACAACTTATCATGATGACGATGAAGAACAAGAATGTTTCAGAAAATATCGTGATGTATACGAAAGCTATGAGGATCATAGCAAATTTCTAGCAAGACAACCACGCTATAGAAGCTTATTCAAACTGAAAAGAACCGATTATAAAGGTTGGGCACGTGGTTTAAAGCGTTGTGGTTATGCCACAAGTCCTACGTACGCCAATCAATTGATTGGCATAATAGAACTTTATAAACTACAACGTTTTGATAAAGCAAAGAAATATGATAGGTTCATGGTTGAACGTTCGGCCGTAATAAACTCATCAGCTGGAATAGACTTACATCCGATTCATATATATAATAAGAATTATTATCTAAAGGCAAGGCAAGGCGACACTTTTAGGTCAATAGCAAGAGAAGTTGGAATATCATATAAAAAAATAGCCAAATATAACGAGCGTGATAAAGACGATAGGTTAATTCCCGGAGAGATAATTTATCTGAAAAAGAAACAGAAAAAAGCTGAAAAGGCATATAAAAATCGGCCACATCGTGTAAAAGACGGTGAAAGTATGTATTCAATAGCACAATATTATGGCATACGAGTTAAAAGCCTTTACAAAATGAATCATTTACAACCTAATTACACAATAAAAGTCGGTGACTATCTAAAGGTAAGATAACAATATTCGAACTGTTGATTGTAAAATGTTGTTTAATTTGATAAATCTTACGAAGTAAGTTTATTGCCAACTAACGTGCATTATGATAAATAACAGCGGCGTGATTAAAATATTATATTTGGAATAAAAAATAATTATGAGTAATTATATAGAACTCAAAAATGTACGAGTAAATAATTTAAAAAATATATCGCTCAATATACCCCACAACAAATTTATTGTTATTACTGGGGTATCCGGGTCTGGCAAGTCGTCTTTGACTTTTGACACTTTATACGCCGAAGGACAGCGTCGTTATGTTGAAAGTTTGTCGGCTTATGCAAGACAGTTCCTCGGGCGAATGAACAAGCCTGATTTTGATTATATAAAGGGACTGCCACCAGCTATTGCGGTTGAACAAAAAGTAAATATGCGTAATCCCCGTTCAACGGTAGGAACAAGCACGGAGATTTATGATTATTTACGAATGTTATACGCTAGAATTGGACACACTTTTTCACCAATAAGTGGCGTTGAAGTAAAACGTCACACGGTTGAAGATATTCTCAAATACATTCTTTCTTTTTCAAAAGGTACAAAGTTCGTCATATTATCACGTTTACGTATAAATAATGGTAATTCGATTGAAAGACAACTAAAAATATATTTGCAACAAGGTTTTTCACGTATTTATTATAATAGTGATTTGGTCTTGATAGAAGATGCTATTGAGCGGGCTGCACAAATGGAGCCTGACAATATGTATATATTGATAGACCGGCTCTCTGTTGATGATACGCCTGAGGTACTTTCCAGAATTACTGATTCCATTGAGACGGCTTTCTTTGAAGGTGATGGTTCGTGTAGGCTTGTATTTATTCCATCAAACATAACGTATGATTTTTCTGATAAGTTTGAGGCTGATGGAATTAGTTTTGAAGAACCTAATGATAATATGTTCTCTTTCAACTCACCTATTGGCGCGTGTCCAACGTGTGAAGGTTTTGGGAATATAATAGGTATAGATGAAAAATTGGTCATTCCTAATCCTTCATTAAGTGTATATGACGGATGTGTACAATGCTGGCATGGGGAAAAAATGGAAAAATGGAAAGACGAGTTTTGTGTTCAAGCGGCAAAAGATAAATTTCCAATATTTGAGCCTTATTATAATTTATCGACAAAATATAAGGATTGGCTTTGGCATGGATTACCTTGTCAAATAAAAAAGAATATTGGTGAGAAGGTGTGCATTGATTCTTTTTTCCAAATGCTTAAAGAGAATCAATATAAAATACAATACAGAGTGATGATGAGCCGGTATCGTGGTAGAACTATATGTCCAGAATGTAAAGGTGCTAGGCTCAAGAAAGAATCTAATTATGTAAAAATATGCGGGAAGAGCATAAACAACCTTGTTGATATGCCGATTATAAATCTCAAACAATGGTTTGACAGTTTAGATTTAGATGAGCATGAGGCAAAAATCAGTAAGCGTTTATTATCTGAAATCAGAAATAGAATACGTTTCCTTGTTGATGTTGGTTTAGGATATCTTACTTTAAACAGGTCTTCAAACAGTTTGAGTGGCGGTGAAAGTCAACGTATAAATCTCACGGCAGCGTTGGGAAGTAGTCTCGTTGGTTCATTATATATACTGGATGAGCCCAGCATAGGACTACATAGCAGAGACACTTTTCGGCTAATCAAGGTGCTAAAAAAATTACAAGCTCTTGGTAATACTGTAATTGTTGTAGAACACGATGAAGATATAATAAAATCGGCTGATTATCTTATTGATCTTGGTCCTGACGCAGGAAATAACGGTGGCGAAATAGTTTATGAAGGAGTTCCTTCGAAAATAGAGAAAAGCGAACTAAATCAATATGATAAAAGCCATACAATCAAATACTTATTCGGAATTGAAAAGCTAAGTGTTCACCATAATAGACGTTCATGGAACAAGAGCATTATTGTGAAAAGTGCAAGGATGAATAATCTGAAAGGTATTGATGTTGAATTCCCTTTGAATGTTTTGAATGTCGTCACAGGAGTAAGTGGCTCAGGTAAATCTTCATTGGTTAGAGGCATATTATATCCTGCATTAAAGAGACGTCTTGACGAAGTTGCAGATTCTCCCGGTGAATTTGCAAGTCTAGATGGTGACTGGAAAGATATTAAACACGTGGAAATGGTCAATCAGAATCCAATAGGAAAAAGTTCACGATCCAATCCTGTGACATACATTAAGGCTTTTGATGAAATAAGACAATTATACGCAAATCAACCATTAGCACAACAAATGGGCTTCACTGCACAATATTTTTCATTCAATGCAGAAGGTGGAAGATGTGAAACTTGTAAAGGGACAGGTGTAATAACTGTTGAAATGCAATTTATGGCAGATTTGGAGCTTGAATGTGATGCCTGCCATGGCAAAAGGTTCAAACATGATATATTAGATGTTAAGTTTTGCGGGAAAAGCATCTATGATGTATTGGAAATGACGGTAAAAGAAGCAATTACATTTTTTAATGACAATAATCAAAAAGTAATTGCACATAAATTACAGACGCTTGATGATGTAGGACTTGGCTATATCAAACTTGGACAAAGTTCGTCAACACTATCTGGTGGAGAAAATCAACGCGTGAAACTTGCTTATTTTTTAAGTCAAGAAAAATGCGATCCTACCCTATTTATTTTTGATGAACCTACAACAGGATTACATTTTAATGATATTAAGAAACTTTTGAAAGCATTTAATGCGCTTATAGAACACGGACATTCTATAATTGTAATTGAACACAATTTAGATGTTATAAAATGTGCAGACTATGTTATAGACCTAGGTCCGGAAGGAGGCGACAAAGGGGGAAATCTTGTTTTTTCAGGAATACCAGAAGATCTTGTCAATAATAAAGAAAGTCTCACTGGAAAATTTCTTTTAGACAAATTATATACCAACGGTTAACGGATTTCGGAATTTAAAAATAAGTTAAATTTTAGATTTTAGCCATTTGCAATTTTTGAAAATAAATAAAAATCATTACCTTTGCACCGTTAAAAAATTAAGGCCGATATGGCTCAGTTGGTAGAGCAATTCATTCGTAATGAATAGGTCCCGGGTTCGAGTCCCGGTATCGGCTCCAAATGGAAGAATGCGGTAATAGCTCAGTTGGTAGAGCACTAGCTTCCCAAGCTGGGGGTCGCGAGTTCGAGCCTCGTTTACCGCTCTTCAAGGGTTAAGAAATAGTATTTTATAAATATAAAGGCAGTTCTAGAGAGCTGCCTTTTTTGTATTATGGTTTTAGATGTAAAGTATTATCATAAAGAAAATTTCTTAAGTCTGTTATTTCGTTTATAAACTAACAAAAAGAACATAATACGGAAAAACACTTTAAAAATATTTGTGTATTTATAAAATTTAAGTATATTTGCAAAATAAAAAAGTTTATGCACATTTTGATCAATATAATTAGATTGGAAGTAATGTGCTAATATATGTGCATGATTTTGAAAATCTTATATATCAAAAAATAATATATAACCTACGTGAAAACCATAAACCTATTATGACAGAAAAAAGAGTTTACACTTTCGGTAATGGCAAAGCCGAAGGTAAGGCAGACATGAGAAACCTGCTTGGTGGTAAAGGTGCCAATTTGGCTGAAATGAATCTTATCGGTGTTCCTGTTCCACCGGGTTTCACTATCACAACAGATGTATGTAACGAGTATTTTGAAAAAGGCAAAGAAGCTGTCGTATCATTATTAAGTGATGACGTAATAGCAGCAGTTGCCCATGTGGAAAATCTCATGGGCAGCAAATTTGGAGATACAGAAAATCCATTACTTGTTAGTGTACGTTCTGGAGCACGAGCGTCTATGCCAGGAATGATGGACACCATACTAAATCTTGGACTCAACGATAAAGTTGTTGAAGGTTTGGCGAAAAAAACAGGAAATGAGCGTTTCGCTTATGACAGCTACCGTCGTTTCGTGCAAATGTATGGTGATGTTGTTCTAGGAATGAAACCTGTAAATAAAGAAGACATAGACCCGTTTGAAGCTATTATACAGGATGTAAAATCTGAACGAGGAATAAAACTTGACAATGAAATGAATGTTGACGAGTTGAAACAACTTGTTTTATTATTCAAAAAAGCTATTAAGCAGCAAACAGGTAAAGATTTTCCTGACAATCCGATGGAACAGCTTTGGGGAGCAATCTGTGCCGTATTTGACAGTTGGATGAATGAACGTGCCATTCTCTACCGTAAAATGGAAGGAATACCTGCTGAATGGGGAACGGCCGTAACTGTTATGGCAATGGTGTTCGGAAATATGGGATCGACATCAGCCACTGGCGTATGTTTTAGCCGTGATGCTGCTACAGGTGAGAATTGTTTCAATGGAGAATATCTTGTAAATGCACAAGGAGAAGATGTCGTTGCCGGAATACGCACTCCTCAACAAATCACAAAAGAGCGTTCTATAAAATGGGCTGAACAACAGGGAATCTCCGAAGATGAGCGTGCAACAAAATATCCTTCAATGGAAGAAGCCATGCCCGAAATATACGCCCAGCTCGATGCTTTACAGCAAAAACTTGAGCACCACTACCACGATATGCAAGACATGGAGTTTACCGTACAAGAAGGGAAACTATGGTTTTTACAGACACGTAACGGCAAACGTACAGGGACTGCGATGGTGAAAATAGCCATGGATTTATTACATGAAGGTGAAATTGATGAAAAAACAGCACTTAGACGTTGTGAACCCAATAAACTAGACGAGCTCCTTCATCCAATATTTGATAAAGAAGCACTGAAAAAAGCAAAAGTTCTTACACGTGGTTTACCTGCATCTCCGGGAGCGGCCTGTGGGCAAATTGTCTTTTTCGCCGATGATGCAGCAAAATGGCACGCAGAAGGTCATCGTGCGATAATGGTACGCATTGAAACCAGCCCTGAAGATCTTGCAGGAATGGCAGCTGCGGAAGGCATTGTAACAGCACGTGGTGGTATGACTTCACATGCTGCGGTTGTAGCACGCGGAATGGGCAAATGCTGCGTATCCGGAGCAGGTGCCTTAAATGTTGATTATAAAGCACGTACAGTAGAAATAGACGGAACAATACTTAAAGAAGGTGATTATATATCAATAAATGGTTCTACAGGGGAAATTTATCTTGGTGAAGTAAAGACTAAACCTGCAGAAGTAACAGGAGACTTTGCAGAACTGATGAAGTTGTGTGATAAATATACAAAACTTGTTGTACGTACAAATGCAGACACACCACGCGATGCTAAAGTTGCACGCAATTTTGGAGCAGTCGGTATTGGGCTTTGCCGTACTGAGCACATGTTCTTTGAAAATGAAAAGATTAAAGCAATGAGGGAGATGATCCTAGCCGATTCTGTCGAAGGTCGTGAAAAAGCTCTTGCTAAATTATTACCTTATCAAAAACAAGACTTTTACGGAATATTAAAGGCAATGGATGGATATCCTGTAAATATACGTCTACTTGACCCACCATTACATGAATTTGTTCCACAAGATATCGAGGGACAGGAAATCATGGCAAAAGAGATGGGGATAACCGTACAGGAAGTTCAACAACGTGTAAATAGTTTGAGCGAGCACAACCCTATGCTTGGACATCGTGGTTGCCGTTTGGGTAATACATATCCTGAAATTACAGCTATGCAGACACGTGCGATACTCGGAGCCGCGATACAGTTAAAGAAAGAAGGATTTGATCCGCATCCTGAAATAATGGTTCCACTTATTGGAATTGTCAATGAATTTGATGTTCAAGAAAAAGTCATACGTGATACAGCTGAACAACTTTTCAAAGAAGAAGGTGTAGAGATTCCATTCCGTGTCGGTACAATGATAGAAATACCGCGTGCTGCACTTACTGCAGATCATATCGCACAAAAAGCTGAATATTTCAGTTTTGGAACAAATGACTTAACGCAAATGACGTTCGGTTATAGTCGTGATGATATTGCTAGTTTCTTGCCCGTATATCTTGATAAGAAGATTTTGAATGTAGACCCATTCCAAGTGCTTGACCAAAATGGAGTTGGGCAACTTATAAAAATGGCTGTTGAAAAAGGTCGTTCTACACGCCCAGAACTCGTTTGTGGTATCTGTGGAGAACATGGAGGCGAACCTTCTTCTGTTAAGTTCTGCCATAAAGTTGGATTAAATTATGTCAGTTGTTCTCCTTTCCGTGTACCTATCGCAAGATTGGCCGCGGCGCAGGCTGCTGTTGAAGAATAAGCAGGAAACAGCTAACTGTCAGTAAAATAGGCGGCAAGCAGTAAAAAATAGCAGCTTGTCGCCTATCTTATTAAATAAATAGCATATATTTTATATGCTAAAAAAACAGGCTTAATATTTTTATGGATAACATATTAAAGTACAATAAATAACTTTTAACTGCACATATAAAAATAGCCATATAGATGCATTATTTAAAAAATAAAATGTAATTTTGCGCAGAAAATGTATTAGCAAAATGAAAAGAAACAATTCAAAGAAATTCGTCATTCCGGTTGTTGCTTGTATAGCGATAATTTTCTTTTTATGCTATTATTTCTTTTTCACACCATTATTAAATAAAGATGGTAACTATTATTTATATATAGACAGTGATGACACGATAGATTCTGTATATGCAAAACTTGACACTATTTCCACAAGCTATGCTATGACCGGTTTTAAAACTTTAGTAAGACATAGTTCTTACGATGAACATATACGTACGGGGCGGTATGAGATAAAAAAAGGCAATAGCGCTTTCACTGTTTTTAGGAAATTAAAAAGTGGATTACAATCATCTGTCAATCTTACAATTCCCAATATACGTACCATTGATAAATTAGCTGGAGTTTTGGCAAAAAAGCTCATGGCTGACAGTCTTTCTATATATGAAGCTTTAACGGATTCTGCTATTTGTGCCAAATACGGATATACAAAGGCGACCATTCTTTGTATGTTTATTCCAAATACATACGAAATTTATTGGAATACACCTATTGATAGATTTCTCGACAAAATGAATAACGAGAGTAAAAAATTTTGGAATTTTGAACGAACTAAAAAAGCAGAAGCCATGCACCTCACAAAAGAGGAAGTAGTAACAATGGCTAGCATTGTTGATGAAGAAACTGCAAATGATAATGAGAAACCTATGGTTGCCGGAATGTATTATAACAGACTAAAAGCTGGTATGCCATTACAGGCCGATCCGACAATAAAATACGCACTTAATGATTTTGGTATCAGACGAATATATCATAATATGCTAAATGTAAAAAGTCCATATAATACATACCGAAATATTGGACTGCCTCCGGGGCCAATAAGAATTCCGACAATAGCAGGTATTGACGCAGTGTTAAATCATGTGCGCCATAAATACTTATATATGTGCGCAAAAGAAGATTTCAGTGGTACTCATAATTTTGCCGAAACATACGAAGAACATTTAAAGAACGCTGAAAAATATTCCGACGCATTAAATGAAAGAGGTATAAAGTAATAAGTGAATTTAGTAATGCAGGCAGGGCAATACGTTTTATTTATTTGCATAAATGCCCATATATTCCTCATCCGTAAAAAAATAAAAAAATGATTACTGAAGAAAAGAATACTGAAGAAAAGAAAAGTATTAGCTTTGTAGAGCAAATAGTTGAAAAGGATTTAGTTGACGGGAAAAATGGAGGAAAGATACAAACACGCTTTCCGCCTGAGCCTAACGGTTATTTACATATTGGCCACGCAAAAGCTATCTGTATGGATTTCGGTGTGGCTGAAAAATATGGTGGTGTATGCAACCTGCGTTTTGATGACACCAATCCTAGCAAAGAAGACACTGAATATGTAGATTCAATATTGAATGATATAAAGTGGCTGGGATTTCATTGGGCTAATGTCTATTATGCATCTGATTATTTTGAACAGTTGTGGAATTTTGCCGTATGGATGATTAAGCAAGGTAAAGCATACGTAGACGAGCAAACAAGTGAACAGATTGCAGAACAAAAAGGAACTCCGACACAGCCTGGAATCCCTTCGCCTTATAGAAACCGCCCGATAGAAGAAAGTCTGAATCTTTTTTACAAAATGAATACATCAGAAGCAGAAGAAGGCTCTATGGTATTACGCGCAAAACTTGATATGGCTAATCCTAATATGCACTTCCGTGACCCGATTATGTATCGCATAATCCATACTCCACATCATCGTACAGGAACAAAATGGCATGCATATCCGATGTATGATTTTGCACATGGGCAAAGTGATTATTTTGAAGGAGTGACACATTCTATATGCACGCTTGAGTTTGTACCCCATCGTCCGTTATACGATAAATTCATAGATGAGTTAAAAGTTTTCAAAGGCGAGGCTGACAACTTGTATGACTTCCGTCCTAGGCAAATTGAGTTCAACCGCCTTAACCTTACATATACAGTAATGAGCAAACGCAAGTTACATGCGCTTGTTGATGAAAAAAAAGTAAACGGGTGGGATGATCCACGTATGCCTACAATATGTGGAATGCGCCGACGTGGCTATTCACCAGAAAGTATAAAAAACTTCATAAATAGCATTGGCTATACAAAATTTGACGCGCTTAATGACATGGCTCTTCTTGAATCTGCCGTACGTGACGATCTTAATAAACGTGCAATAAGGGTATCTGCCGTACTCAATCCTGTTAAACTCGTTATAACAAATTATCCGGACGGGCAGACAGAAGAGCTTGAAGCTATAAATAATCCAGAAAACGAAGCAGATGGAATCCACACAATAACTTTCAGTAAAAATCTTTGGATGGAACGCGATGATTTTATGGAAGATGCGCCTAAAAAATTTTTCCGTATGGCACCGGGGCGTGAGGTGCGCCTGAAAAACGCGTATATTGTAAAATGTACCGGTTGCACAAAAGACTCGGACGGAAACATCATCGAGATACAAGCTGAATATGATCCAACAAGTAAAAGTGGTATGGAAGGAGCGAACCGTAAAGTTAAAGGCACTCTCCATTGGGTTAGTGTAAACCATTGCAAAAAAGCAGAAATACGGATATATGACCGCCTTTTCAACATTGAAAACCCTTCAGCCGATGACAGGGATTTCAGGGAACTGCTTAATCCAAATTCATTGACAATCATGCCTAACTGTTACGTTGAGGATTATGCTGCAGAGCGTAAACATGGTGAATACCTCCAATTTCAGCGTATAGGATATTTCATGGCAGACTTAGAATCTTCTTCTGATCATCTTATATATAATAAGACTGTCGGCTTGAAAGATACTTGGGCTAAAATAAACAAAGGATAATTTAAGATTGAAGAATCTGTAGAATGATTGCATTAAATAACATCAACTAACCGTGCATGAAATGCTTTTATGTTATTCTACAGGTTCTTCAGTACTTTTAAATTCCAACAAATGTCATACAACTCGGAAGATTATTTTATTTCGAATGAGTTTAAAGAAATTTTAAACAAATTCAGAAATGTAGAGATTGCGGGCAATTACGCTTCGCTCGACCCTGACGAACTAATCGATGTTGCTGAATATTATTACAATAACGGACATTTTGACCGAGCTGAAAAAATAATTGATACAGCCATATCCATATATCCGGGAAGTGTATCTCCATTGTTATTTAAAGCACGAATAGAAATGCTTGACAAAGATGATGTGTCTAAAGCTGAATATTATACAGAGTTAATAGATGATAAAACCGACCTTGAATATTTTTATATGAAAGCAGAAATCTTTCTTTATAAAGGTGAGATCGATAAAGCGGACAAATATCTAGAAAAACAATTTGATATAATAAACAATGACGACAAAGATTATTTCACTATCGATTCGGCTGCATTATTCTTTGACTACCGTGAGACAGCATTGGCTAATAAATGGCTTAAGCGTACAGAAGACAAAAGCATAATAGAATACAAGGAACAAGAAGCCCGCATCCTAATAGATAAAGGAGAATATGAAAAAAGCGACAAACTTTTGAATGAACTGCTTGACCAAAACCCCTACTCCACTCATTATTGGAACACATTAGCGTCTTCGCAATTTTTCAATAACAATATTAAAGATTCAATTAAAAGCAGCGAATATTCCATAGCAATCAACCCCAATAATGCTGAAGCATTGCTCAATAAAGCCAATGGACTTTATAATCTAGGCAATTATAACGAAGCTCTTGAATATTACACAAGATGCAACAAACTCTACCCGGATAATGAAAACGTGTTAATATTGATGGGATTATGTTGCATAATGCAAGAACGTTATGATGAGGCTCTAGTATATCTAAAAAAAGCGGAGGACATGATGCCGAACGATAGCAAAAACATCTCAGACGCGCATAAGGACTTGGCATGGGCCTTGTGTAGGTTAGGCCGCATTGACGAAGGTATGGCTATACTTGATAAAATCGAGGACGGTAACACCATTGATAAAACAATCCTCCGTGGAAGTTTATATTTAGGTTGCGGTAACATTGACGAAGCGAAAAAGTGTTATGCTAAAGTTGTGAAGAACTCTGACAGATCACCTGAAATCCTGAATAAGATGGCGATATCAATATTTGAAGCCGGATATTCGGAAGCAGCATACAAAATATTCAAAATGATTTACTCCAGTTGTAAGGATTGGCATGATGGGTATGCATATTTTGCAGCCTGTTGTTATGATTTGGGTAAAAACAGGGAAACAGTAGATAGCCTAAAACTGGCCGCAAAATATTCTCCTCAAAAACTAAAGATGTTATTAGGCTCCTTGTTCCCTGAAGGTATGCCCCCAAAAGATTACCCGAACTTTTTTCTAAACAATATGAAAAACAACAATCATGGCAAAACGGCCAATAATTAAACAATACAACTACCTACCAATCATGTTCGTTCATCGTCAATATCCTATTTTTAAGCATTAACAATTTGATTTGCCAATATTTACGAAACAGCATCTTTCAAGCTGTAAAACATGGTTAAATATATGTCAATATGCAACCTTTTACCTTACAAAAGGTGGCATATTGCATTATAGCAAAATAACTAAAAAAAGTTACATTCTTGACTTTTCAATATAAAATGTTTACCTTTGTAAAGATTTACCCTTATCTGAGGCATGGATGAAAGATTGAAAAATAATATTCATTCTGTAAATACGCTGAAAACAGCCAAGCGTGTTATAAAAGGAATAATATGGTTCATTATCGCAGCGTATATTGTTACAACGATAATGATTCATCTCCCTTTCGTACAACGCTGGCTAGGAAACAAAGCCGCCCATGTCATAGGGAAAAAACTAGGAACAAAAGTATATGTAGAAAAAATTCATTTAGGATTACTCAATAGGATAATTATTGATGATTTTGAGCTATATGACCAAACATCGACGTTGATGCTCAAAGCATCACGTCTTGCCGCAAAAATAGATTATAACAATTTAATCAAAAACGGCCAAGTAAGCATATCGTCTGCGCAAATATTCGGTATGAAAGGTGTTTTTTACAAGGACGATGAAAAATCAAAAGCTAATTTTCAATTCGTACTCGACTCGCTTGCGTCAAAAGACAAAAGTAAAAAATCTTCTCTTGAACTCGGTATAAATTCCCTTATCATTAGGCGTGGAGCCATTTGTTATGATCAACGAGACTTACCCGTTACACCAAACAAATTCAATACCAAACATTTTAATGTAAAAAACATCAGTGCTCATATAGCCATACCATATTATACAACAGACAGCATGGCACTGGCTGTAAAGAAATTATCATTAAATGAGGATTCAGGCTTGAAGTTGAAAAACTTAAAATTCAACATTACGGTTGATAAAACAAAGACTTTAATTTATGACTTTAAACTGCAATTACCCCAAACAGACATACATATTGGAAATTTGTCTGCGACTTATGAATATAAGAATGGCAAATTAGAAACCAATACTTTAAAATTTGACGGGCAACTTAACTATTCAAAAATAACTTTAAGCGACGCAACACCAATTGTCTCTGAATTTAAACGTTACACTAATCCTATATTCATTACGTCGTCCTTTAAAGGAACAGGCAAGCATATCGACATCAACAAGCTTGATATCAATACGTTTGACAGCAATATATCACTTTCGGCCACAGGATCTCTAACAAAAACTAATAACCTCTTAGCATGGAAAGCCCATATCAACCAGCTAAACTGTACGTCACATGGCATGGACAAAATTTTTGCAACTATTGAAACTAAAGAGTCTACATTAACTAAAATATTAACCCATTTTGGTAATCTTAAATTCATTGGAGCAGCCTCAGGATTTAATGAAAAAATCAATATCGACGGTATTTTACATAGCAGCGTTGGCAACATAAGCATGAAAGCGGCACGCCATGGCAAGCACATAAATGCTGATATTAAGACAAGTGGAATAGATTTAGGCAGCCTGCTTGCCGACAAAAAATTAGGACTATTGGCTGCAAATGTCAATATTAAATGTGACACTAATGCAAAAAAGTTATCAAACATAAAGATAAACGGGACGTTCCCACGCTTCGATTATAAAGGTTATTCATACACAAATATAACGGCAAATGGCTTTTACGACAAACATCAATTTAACGGCCGCCTTGGTATAGACGACCCTAACGGGCAAGTAACATTAGAAGGACGGATGAATTTAAACCGTTCCAAACAAGAAACTGACATAAAAGCCTCTATCAGGAATCTAGACTTAGCAGCCATGAATATAACAGATAAATGGAAAGGTGCAAAATTTGACCTTGAGGCAAAAGCCGACACACACGTATCGGACACAGAAACCAACCTGTTCAAAGGAAAAGTGGCGATAAAAAACTTTCTTATGGCATCTGCTGAAAAAACGTATAAACTTGACAGCTTGACAATTACCGCTCAGAAAGGCAGTCTTGTAATGCAAAGCGATTTTGGATATGCCGAAATATCCGGACAATATAAGCTAAAAGACATACCTAATAGTATAACAAACATACTGTATCCACAAATGCCATGGCTATTCACGGCCAACAAAACTACGGATAACGCATTCTTATTTAAAGCTAATATAACAAAGACTGATTGGCTGGCAACGCTATTTAACATTCCTCTTAACCTGAACTCGCCATTAAACATAACAGCCAATGTGAACAATCGTGAAAACGACTTAAACTTAAGGTGTGTGACAAATAAATTTACATACGATGGAAATCCTTATGAGAAATTAAACTTAACTATCGGAATGAATAATGACACATTGGCTATAGGCAGCAAGCTCAGGAAAATAATGAGTAACGGGCATAAACTGGATTTTTCCGTAATAGCGAATGTAGCAGCCGATAAAATGACAACTTCCATACATTGGGATAATAACCAAAAGAAGCCAATGAAGGGCACCTTGAATTCCGAAACAAATTTTATAAAAAGGGATGACGGGAAGTTAGATGTAAACATCAATGTGAGACCGTCTCAAATATTAGTTAAAGACACAGCATGGAATGTTTTACCAGCCAACATATTATATAGCGGTGGAGACCTTACGGTAAATCATTTTTCAATAGAACACAACCGGCAACATATTCGAATTGACGGAAAAGCTACGAAACATTTAACAGATTCAATTACGATTGATTTACAAGACGTAGACGTAAATTATATACTAGGGCTAGTCAATTTCCACTCTGTTGAATTTGGCGGATATATGTCAGGAAAAGCATACGTGAAATCAGCTTTTTATGAGCCGGATGCATACGCCAACCTAATAGTCAATAACTTTACGTTTGAAAACGGCCATTTAGGCAAATTATTGGCAAAAGTAAATTGGAACAAAATCGACAAACAAATAGATATAGATGCCGTAGCTGATGACAAGCCGGCTTACACTAAAATTAAGGGGAGCGTATCACCTTCAAGAAACGATATAAACTTAAGCATAACTGCTAATAATACCAATATCAGTTTCTTGGAAAGTTTTTGCGGCGCATTCATGACAGATATTAAAGGCGTTGCTAACGGAGAAGTAAGACTACATGGACCATTGGATGCCATTGATTTAACCGGTACACTCGTTGCAGACGGACATGCCCGTATCATTCCGACTAATGTAACATATTCTCTCGTGAATGACACAATACGTTTCGTTCCTAATAATATAATATTCAACGCCGACACAATACGTGACAGAAACGGTAATATAGGAATAGTCAACGGCGCATTACATCATGACCACTTGAAAGAACTTACTTACGACATCGGCATTACAACTAAGAATCTGTTATGCTATGACACAAAAGGATTTGGAGACAACTCTTTTTACGGCACAGCCTATGGTACAGGTAAATGTACAATAGAAGGGGGAGACGGCGAAGTGAACATTGACATTGACTTAACTCCCGGCAAAGACTCTTTTATTGAATATAATGTCGCAAGCCCAGAAACAATAACAGACCAACAATTTATCACTTGGCATGATAAGACGGAGTATGCGCTTAACGACTCTATATCATCAGGCTCCTTAATTATTGAGCATTCCACTGATATGCCTCCAGCCGACATCCCATCGGATATGCATATTAACTTCTTGATAAACATGACCCCGGAAGCCTCATTACGAGTACTTATGGATCCTAATACCAAAGATTACATATCGCTGAATGGAAATGGAACGTTACGAGCATCATATTTCAATAAAGGCTCATTCGACATATTCGGTACATTCATCATCGATCAAGGCACATATACTCTGACAATCCAGAATATCATAAAAAAGATTTTTCAATTTCAACGCGGTGGCACGATTGTATTCGGAGGCGATCCTTACGATGCCCTTCTCGACTTGCAAGCCTTATATACAGTCAACAGCGTTCCTTTGTCTGATCTTCAGTTAGGGAACAGTTTCTCAAGCAATAATGTCAGAGTTGATTGTCTTATGAATATTAGCGGTACACCGCTATCACCACATGTCGATTTTAACATAGACATGCCAACTGTTAATGAAGACGCAGAACAAATGGTACGTACGGTCATCAATAGCGAAGAAGAAATGAACCAACAAGTAGTATACCTACTTAGTGTTGGACGATTCTATATGCAAAATAACAACTCCTCAGAACAAGGGAAACAAAACCAGACAAGCCTTGCCATGCAGAGTCTTTTAAGTGGCACTATAAGCCAGCAAATAAACACACTGCTTGGAAATATAGTAAAAGACAATAATTGGACATTTGGCGCAAATATAAGTACAGGTGATGAAGGATTCAACAATGCTGAATATGAAGGATTGCTTTCAGGGAAATTGTTCAATAACCGACTTATCATAAATGGACAATTTGGATATCGTGACAATAAAAATGCAACGACATCATTTATCGGGGATTTTGATATCAATTATTTACTATTGCCAAACGGGAATATTTCTATAAAGGTTTACAACCAAACAAATGACAGATATTTTACAAAATCATCACTTAATACACAAGGTATTGGACTTATGCTAAAAAAAGATTTCAATTCATTGATGGAATTGTTCGGATATAAAAGAAGAAAGAACAATAAATAAATACTACTTTTACATTGTCACAATCATTAACACTTCCTATTTCTAAGGACATATTCTATTTATCTCTTTTAAAAACGCTATTATTTCTTTTTTCGATTTTTATTAGTACTGCGTTTGAACATTTGTTTATAGAAACGATCCTCAGCTTTGAGTATATCATAAACTTTCTTGGCCGGTAACATTTGCAAAAATTTATTATGATATGTTTTTTGTATCTCTTTTATTTCAATTTCAAATTCATCACGTTTTTTTATATTCTTTTTACATTCTGCATCTGTTGTAGGTTTTATTCGTTTCAACGTTTTCATTTCATTATGGATTACACGTTGCTTACGGCGCATTTCTGCAAAAACAGGAAAAAATTTTGAAGCTTCTTTAGGAGTAAGACATGCCTTTTTAGTTATATATTGCTCCAGTTCCGCTTGGAAACGTTCGGGTGCAAATTTTTTCTTTTTATCTTGAGCAGATACTGTTAATAATGTCAGAAACAGTAAAAAAAGTAATATAAATCTTTTATTCATAATTATTCATCAGCTATAAAAGTATAAAAATCATCATTATCGAACATTGCATAATCTGTCATTTCATCGACAATGTTATCAGAATAGGCGGAAATATGATCGTCATTAAATAGCCAATTAGCATGATTGGTTTCATTTGAATCAATACTAAAAGACCTTACAATAAGAACTGCTACAACTACACAACATGCTGCAGCCCAATATATAGGACGTAAGAATCTTTTTATCGGGCAACTATTTTGTCCAATGTGTTGTGGAATATGGCTCATAATCTTTCCCGTTAAGTCATCAAAGTATCCTTCAGGAACCTTAAACGACTCATGCTTACCAAACTTCTGCTCAATTAAAAAGTCTTCTTCCATATCAATCTCATTTATATTTATGACGTTTTATTCAAACAAAAGTTTAATTAACTATATCAAATTCACTCTTGTAAATGGAAATAATCTGAAATCTTTTTTACCGCAATGTGATATGATGCCTTCAATGCCCCTTCAGAAGTTTTTAATATATCACTGATTTCACTATATTTCATATTATTAAAATATCTCAAACTAAACACTGTTCGCTGGACTTCTGGAAGTGCAGACACAGCCTCCATCAACATAGCCTGTAGTTCATCACCGTCAAAATATTCATCAGCCATCAATTCTTTTGTAATAGATACATCGCCATTTAAACCCGTATTGATCTTATTTTTACTTTTACGAAGATTGTCTAAAGCCTCATTTATTGCTATGCTACAAAGCCATGTTAGAAGTTTGGATTTTCCATGAAATGAATCAATTTTATCCCATGCTTTTAAAAAAGTATTTTGCAACACATCATCTGCATCTTCATGTGTAAGGACAATGCATCTAATTTTCCAGTAAAGACATTCACTATATGCCTTTACTATCATTTCAAATGCTTTACGCTTCGTTGAATTTGAAGCAAGCAGTTCGCATATTTTATGCTCGTTTTCTGCTATATTCATTTTACGAAAGGTTTCAACCGTTCAGCTAAAACTTCATCATAGCCATATACATCTTGATAATTTACAATTTTTCCATCATTGTCATAATAAACTGTATAATATGTGATGAATAACGGTACTGACGGATTTACAGGTATGGTACTGACAAGACATTCCGTTTTAATTCCTTTTTTTTCTAGTGAATCTTTATCATTTACAAAATCAACAGACATTGAATATTTCAATCTCTCCTCAAGATTCTCATCTCTCTTATCAAATAAAAACAAGGCTAATTCATAAGGTTTCTCAACCCTAACACACCCATGACTTACAGCCCTCCTATCACGCTTAAAAATCCATGGCGACGATGTATCATGTAAAAATACAGAGAAATTGTTATCAAAACGAAAGATTATACGTCCTAGAGAATTTTTAGGACCTCCAGCTTGTATTATATATTGCTTACCTGCCATTATTTTTGAATACGAGGCTTCTTCTGGAGGTAATTTGCCTTCTCTTTTATCAAAAACAAACATTCCCATCTTATGCATATAGCTATAATTATTGGCAAACCCTTTCGAAATACTTTTTGGCACAATCCATTGAGGATTAACATCCATACGAGTTATTTGACTAGCCAAAAGGGGAGTCTTTGACTTTAGGGTTCCGCACCCGACACGCATTGACAAAACTTTTCCTTTATCGATAGCCCGTAAAGAAAATGATGGAATATTTACTTCTATATACTTTTCCAATAAATTTTGTTTCGTATCTTTCAGTTTCCACCTGCAACGCTCTATGTTGCATAGAATTTTCATTCTGTCATTTTTAGAAAAATCATCATTGTTCAACCGTTCAAGTAAATTTTCATACAAATCATCTTTTGGATGTATGATTCGAAGAAAATAACTTATACTATCATGAAAAGCGTAATTTATGACTTTATTATAGAAAATACTGTCTGGGCGTTTTACACGTAAATCCGAAAGCTGTCTAAAACGTGTTGTTATCGAATCAACATCATATTTCTCAAGAGTATTATAAAGATGATCTGGATTTATAAAACCAAAAGCCACCCCTATGGAATATCTAAAATAAGCTCTTGTTAGATTATATTCTAAACGAGCCATTATTACATTAATATCATCTGTATTAAAATTTAAGGTTCTAATAAGTTTTAAATCATTTTCTATTTGGCCTATTCTCAACATATTAGTGTCCAACCCATAAAAGTCAGCACAGCGTAAGATCTTCAAAAGCGTATCAACTCTATTTTTCACACCTAAGCGATCAATCCAAATAAAAGGATTACCGTCTGAATAATATTTGACAAATCGCCGATCTATAGATATAGGTCGACCGTCAGTCATCATCAATGTTTCAATATTATCATGTATTTTACGATAATCAACATTAAAGACATCCTGCCTTAACTGGGAAAAATTTTCCAAATCAAGTTCTTTCTCATGCAATTTTGTATTATTACATGATGAAAATAAAATTAAAAATAAGAAAAAGGCAATAGATATTTTGGACAAAATAATAAAGGTTTACTTAATTGATATTTTTCTAACAGTCTTTCCGACTTTTACAATATAGCAACCTTTCGGCAAATTCAAATCATATCTACAGTCCTGCCCCTCTATCTTTATACTTTTTATACGCATTCCGGCGACATTATAAATATATAATATTTGTCCATTTGCACCAGTTACATGTAGGGTTGAAGACTTTACCGATATTGAAACCTCTTGAAGTTCTGTTTCAATAATTTCTATAGATGTATTAGCGCTGCTTTTTATAGGAAAAGCAAATGCTAAAAATGATATTATAGATATGAAAAGTAATTTCTTTGCCATAAACATTGTCTTTTATCAAGGCAAAGATATAAAAAAAATATTATAAAGCAAAACTTTGTTTGCAAAAAATGTTATTACACATCAAAAACAGTCATCTCATTTGCTAAAAATGTATTAGGGAATACGCTACGTGCCTCTTTCAATATCACATTCTCATCATCATAACGGGCAGAGAAATGACCAATAACTAGTTTTTTCACTTTAGCATTCAAAGCAACCGTCGCAGCCTGTCTTGCCGTACTGTGATAATACAATAAAGCTTGTTTTTCATTGTCACTGCAATATGTTGCCTCATGGTAGAGTAAGTCCACACCTATTAGTTTCTTCCATAAACACGGTATATATTTCGTATCAGAACAATATGCGTACGAACGTGGATTATCTGCGTGTTTTATAAGATGTGCGTTTGGAATTACATCCCCTTCAGGGGTTGTCCAATCTGCTCCCAATTTTATGTTGTTTCTATAGCATTCAGGTATATTATAAAAATCCATCATGTCTCTGCGGATATGAGGTAATGTTGGCTTCTCACAAAACATATATCCACAACATGAAATACGATGATCAAGTGGTATGGATTTAACAATTACACTTTTGTCTTCATAAATAATAATATTTGCGGTCGTATCTACAACGTGTATATGAACATCATATTCAAGACTTTTACAAAAAAAATCCATCTGTTGTATCAATATTGGCTTAAGTTCTGCTGGCGCATAAATATTTAAAGGAGCGGTACGCCCCAACATCCCGAGCGTAGAAATAAGACCAATCAAACCAAAACAATGATCGCCGTGAAGATGCGTTATAAATATGGAAGATATTCTATTAAAATGTATATGCGAACGTCTCACTTGTATCTGCGCGCCTTCGCCACAATCAACCATAAACATCTTATCACGCACCTCAATAATTTGAGAGGAAGCAAAATGCTTCAACGTTGGTAATGCGCTGCCACAGCCTAAAATCCAAACTTTAAATGGCTGCATAACTATTATTTATTCTGTCTTGTTTTTGTCTTTCACGTCTTGAATCGTGACAACACTCTTTTTAACTCTTTTATAACCGTAAATACCGTCTTTACATTCCAGATACAATGAGTCTGGACCTAATTGATAAATGTCAAACGTATCTGGTGTAAGTATTAGTCGACCGTTCAATATTTTCCATTCAGTATAAGGTTTTGGTTCTCCTGTATTGCTAACGACGGTACCTCCTTCTACAATTTCAAATTTCTTATCAAGGCTGCTCCATGTCCCTATAAGCGATGTAAGGTTGATGATTTTCTTAGCGAACATTTCTTCATTCAATCCTTTTACATGTTCACCTATCACTGCCATACGATCACCGACAAACAATCCTCCTTGTACATTTGCACATGTGTCAGTTCCTTCCAATGTATAAACAATAGTGTCGCCTCGATCGGTTATAAGTTCAAGCGTATGCATTGCCGTCCCATCTCCACAACGTCCATAGACTGTTGTATCTGTCTCCGTTGTATCTGACAATACATTTATGACTGGCATGTTTTTTTTCTTTTCATTGCAACCCGCAATAATCAGTATACAGAAAAACAATAAAGTGAAATTAAATATCTTCATAACAGTTAATGTATATTACTTATTTTCTTGATTCTTTGCTTCAGCCCAAAGTTTGTCCATTTCTTCTAATGTCATATCAATCAATGGCTTACCCAACTTTAGCGAATGGTCTTCAATATAATTAAAGCGTTTTATAAACTTTTGATTTGTATGTTCAAGAGCATTATCCGGATTCAGATGATATAGACGTGCGGCGTTAATTACACTGAACAGGAAATCACCCAATTCTTCAATTGATTTCTGCTTATCCTCTTTGCGTAATTCAACCTCGAGTTCATCAAGTTCTTCACGTACTTTTTTCCAAACATCACCTTTTTCTTCCCAATCAAAACCAACATTATGCGCTTTGTCTTGAATACGGTAAGCCTTTATCAATGACGGCAATGCTTCAGGCACACCTGAAAGTACTCTCTTGTTTCCGTCTTTTTCCTTTAACTTTATCTGTTCCCAATTTTCAGAAACCTTTTCGGCTGTATCAGCTTTCACTTCACCGTATACATGGGGATGCCTGAATATCAGTTTATCTGCTTCCTTATTACAAACATCAGCAATATCAAAATCACCTGTTTCACTGCCAATCAACGAATAAAAACATACGTGTAGTAAAACATCACCTAACTCTTTACAAATATTTTTTTTGTCATCCTTTATCAAGGCATCACATAATTCGTATGTCTCCTCAATAGTATTAGGCCGCAGGCTTTCATTTGTCTGTTTTTTATCCCACGGGCATTTTACACGTAAAGTGTCAAGCACATCTATGAGCCTGCCGAAAGCCTCTAACTTTTCTTCCCTTGTGTGCATAAAAGTATATTTAATAATGCAAAAGTAGGCATTTTCTATGAATATTTTGTATTTTTGCAACGTTTTTTATCGAATTAAACAAATTTATCACACAATATGGAATTAGCAAGCAAATACGACCCTAAAGAGGTAGAGTCGAAATGGTATCAATATTGGCTTGATCACAAACTTTTTTGTAGTAAGCCAGACAAGCGTGAACCTTATACGATTGTTATACCGCCACCAAATGTTACCGGCGTATTACACATGGGACACATGCTTAACAATACCATACAAGACATACTTGTAAGACGTGCCCGTATGAAAGGGAAAAATGCTTGTTGGGTGCCGGGTACAGACCATGCTTCTATTGCAACAGAGGCAAAAGTCGTAAACAAGTTAGCTCAACAGGGAATAAAGAAAACAGACCTTACACGAGACGAGTTTTTAAAGCATGCATGGGATTGGACAAATGAACATGGTGGAATAATCTTAAAACAACTTAGAAAACTCGGAGCGAGTTGCGACTGGGAACGTACTGCATTTACAATGGACGAAAAACGTTCAGAAGGGGTAATCAAAGTGTTTTGCGACTTATATCGTAAAGGGTTGATTTATCGTGGCGCGCGTATGGTAAACTGGGATCCTAAAGCACAAACGGCACTTAGTGACGAAGAAGTAATATATAAGGAAGAACACAGCAAACTATATTATTTGAGATATATGGTTGTTGAGGAACCGGGCAAATATGCAGTTGTTGCCACTACACGTCCTGAGACCATAATGGGTGATACGGCCATGTGTATTAACCCTGAAGACCCTAAAAATACGTGGCTGAAAGGTAAACATGTAATCGTGCCGCTTGTAAACAGACAAATTCCTGTTATTGAAGATAGTTATGTTGATATCGAGTTTGGAACGGGATGTCTCAAAGTTACCCCGGCTCATGATATTAACGACCATGCGCTTGGTATTGCACATAACCTTGAAACGATTGATATTTTTAATGACGACGGCACTATATCTGAAGCAGCTGGACTGTACGTCGGTATGGACAGAATGGATGTGCGTGAACAAATTGAACAAGACTTGAAAACTGCCGGGTTGATGGAAAAAGTAGAGGATTATACTAATAAAGTTGGATTCTCTGAGCGCACAAATGTCCCAATTGAGCCGAAGTTGTCAACACAATGGTTTTTGAAAATGCAACATTTTGCAGATTTAGCACTCACCCCGGTAATGGATGACGACATAAAGTTCTATCCAGCTAAATATAAGAATACTTACCGCCATTGGTTGGAAAACATAAAAGATTGGTGTATAAGTCGCCAGTTGTGGTGGGGACACCGTATTCCTGCTTATTATTTACCAAATAATGGCGGTTATGTTGTCGCTGAAACACCGGAAAAGGCTCTAGAATTAGCAAAAGAAAAGAGCGGCAACAAAAATCTTACAATGACAGATTTGCACCAGGATGACGACTGTCTTGACACTTGGTTCTCGTCGTGGCTATGGCCAATATCTGTATTTGACGGAATAAATAATCCCAATAACGAAGATATAAGATATTATTATCCAACTTCAGATCTTGTAACCGGACCTGATATTATCTTCTTCTGGGTGGCGAGGATGATAATGGCCGGATATGAATATCGTGGTACAATGCCGTTTAAAAATGTTTATTTCACAGGCATAGTACGCGATAAACTTGGTCGAAAAATGAGTAAAAGCCTAGGAAACAGCCCTGACCCGATCGAGTTGATAGATAAGTTTGGAGCAGACGGAGTACGCATGGGTATGATGCTTTCTGCCCCGGCCGGTAACGACATTTTATTTGACGAAAACCTTTGTGAGCAAGGGCGAAATTTTAATAATAAAATATGGAATGCTTTTCGTTTAATTAAAGGTTGGCAAGTTAATGGCGGAAGCAAACAACCTGAGGCTTCGGAGATAGCAATCAAATGGTTTGAAGCGAAATTGCGGGCTACTAATTCCGAAATAGATGATCTCTTCAGCAAGTACCGTATATCAGAAGCGTTGATGGTTGTGTATCGTCTTTTCTGGGATGAATTCTCATCTTGGTATTTAGAAATGATAAAACCAGCATACGGTGAACCGATTGACGCTGCGACTTATGAGGCAACGCTTGGCTTTTTCTGTACATTATTGAAAATGCTGCATCCATTCATGCCGTTCATAACAGAGGAACTTTGGCAGCACATTTACGAACGAAAGGATGGGGAAAGCATAATGACTGATTGTATTGATGTCGCATCTCCTATGGCAGAAGACCTACGCATTGTGGATGATATGGAACAGGTAAAGTTGATTATAAGTAATATAAGGACTATAAGGAGTCAAAAAAACATTGCTCCTAAAGAACAGCTTGAGCTTCAAACAATTGGAGCAGACAAATATACCGCATTTTCGTCCATAATCATGAAGATGGCCAATTTGAGTACAATAACAACTGTCGATACGAAGGGAGCCGACTGTGCGCAATTTATAGTGGGAACCGATGAATATGCCGTGCCAATAGGACAATTGATTGATCTTGACTCGGAAATAGAAAAACAGGAAGCTCAGCTGAAACATCTGGAAGGTTTCCTTGCTGGTGTGAAAAAGAAATTGGCAAATGAGAAATTTGTGGCTAATGCCCCTGAAGCCGTAGTTGCACTTGAAAGGAAAAAACAGAGCGACTCTGAAGAAAAAATCGCAATGCTGAAAGAATCACTTGCCACATTAAAAAATAAACGCAGATAATCAAGATTACAACCGCAGCGCAATCTTTAGTAACTGTGCGCTGCGGTTGTTTTTTACCAATCCAACGACCATGTTAACGTATTAACAAATGAAAACTTACTTACACGGTTTACGTTTCATTGCAACTATTGTAACTGCGATGCTTACATTATTTACATCGTGTGACAGCGATGACGTTGATATACGCCCTCCTTACTACCCTACTGAAGCGCGCCGCACAGTATTAATGTATCTGCCATGGGCAGGAACAGGGCTTTACAACGCCTTGCTTAATAACATTACGATGTTTGAAAAAGCTATTGAGGATGGTGGCGGACTTGGCAGTGACGCTCTGTTGATATTCGTAGCCGAGAACGGCGAGACGGCACACATGATACAAGTAGGTATAGGTTCTGACGGACAATGCGTTCAAGACACGCTAAAGAAGTATTACTTCACCGATTGCAATTATACTACAGCCGAAGGGATAACCACCATACTTAATGACGCTATGGCGGCCGTCCCGGCCGATAGTTATGCTATGACTGTAGGCTGCCACGGCTTAGGTTGGCTGCCGAAAGGAACTTGTCCTGCAAGCAGGGTAGTGGTAAAAATGCAAAGCGGGTATCCGATGACACGATTTTTCGGGACCGGTGTCGGTGATGACAGCCGTTATCAGACTGATGTAACAGCGTTGGCAAAAGGCGTTGAGGCAACGGGGGTGAAATTGGACTACATCCTGTTTGACGACTGCTACATGGCCAATGTTGAAACGGCTTATACGCTGCGTAATGCAACCGATTACCTGATAGGCTCGACATCAGAGGTTATGGACATCGGTATGCCGTATCATGATATAGGAAAAGCACTCTTGCAGGCCGACATGCAGAAGGTTGTGGCAAACGTTACAAGGTTTTATGAATCATACACGTGGCCTTATGTAGCAATAGGAGTTATCGATTGCCGTGAGGCAGAGGCTACGGCCGAAGTTATGAGAAAGATAAATACGGCATTTCCATTCGGGATGCAGGATGACAACAGCGTGCAAGACCTAGACGGATACACACCAACAATATTCTACGACATGGGCAGTTACGTCGACCGCTTGTGCACCGACGAAACACTAAAGGCTACTTTCAACGAACAAATGGCACGCTTAGTTCCATATAAGGGGCATACGGAAAGATATGTGTCATTCGTTACAGGAAAAAGGCGGACATATCCGATCAACACTTTTTCTGGCATTACCATATCCGACCCAACGCGGAACACAGCTGCAAAAGAGGCGGTAAAGCAAACTGAATGGTATCAAGTCACGCATTGACAAGCGTATATAAAAATGTGGTTAACGCCGCTTTGCATGTTGCAAAGCGGCGTTTCGTATACCATTAAACTTGAGACTAACTGCGCACTGACTGTTCGCACACCTTGCGCAAGTCGTTTGCCCATTCTGTGCAGGCCATCCGCACACTTTGCGCAAACCATCTGCACAATAAAAAACATGGCGCAATATAACATTGAGAGCCGCAACACAAGTATATATGTAACGGCTCTCCATGTTGTTTATGCAATTTAATCTAAAATTCATAGACATCACAATAATTGTCAAATACCACTTTCTCACTATATCCAAACTTGTTGAATAGATTTTGTATGTCTTCTTGCATTGATGGCATGACTAGTATCTCACCACTGTTATACCTGTAATAATTGCGTCTGCCTCCAAGTAATGAATAAACTTCATTTCTTAATTTTTTCAGGTCATTGTACTTAACGTCGGCAAATAAACGGCTGAATCCGTATGCGGCGCATACTTTTTTTGCCTCTCGGAACATCGTGCAACCATCTGTCGTGCGTGCTGACGGATATACTGCCGGGCCGAACAGACGGTTGTCAGGCATATTTTCGCCAACCAATCTACGCAAACACTTGTCTGCCAAAGGGCAATCTGCTAGAAAACAAACGGCAAAAGAGGGCGGCACTCGGCCGCCCGTCAGTTTATTTGAATTATTCATAATATTGTTTTAGTCATATTTTTGTTATACAACTGTTGCCTGACATCAGATAAAAGCAACAGTCAAGCCTGCCATTACTATGCTGACCATAGACATCAGCTTTATCAATATATTCAACGACGGACCCGACGTATCCTTAAACGGGTCGCCTACAGTATCACCAACTACGGCTGCGCGATGTGCCGGAGAACCTTTACCGCCAAGTTCTCCTTCCTCAATCATCTTTTTCGCATTATCCCACGCACCGCCAGAGTTTGCCATAAACACAGCCAAAGTAAAGCCGGCAGACATACCGCCTACGAGTAACCCCATTACTCCGGCAACGCCAAGCACAATGCCTACAACCACCGGGATTACAATAGCGAGCATTGACGGCAGTATCATCTCACGTAAAGCCGAACGTGTGGAAATGGTTATGCAACGTTCATAGTCTGGCTGTTCATTGCCGCTAAGTATTCCCTTGTGTTCACGAAACTGACGACGTACTTCCTCAACCATTGACCCAGCGGCACGCCCTACGGCTCCCATAGTGATGCCACTGAACATAAAAGCAGCCATAGCACCAATGAAAACTCCAACAAGGACATTTGGATTCATCAAATTCACTTCGAAGAATGAAATCATGTCAAGCAATCCTGCATCAACTGGCGAAAACACAGAACCTGCGCTATCGATATATTGTGCTCCTCCTTCTACGGCTCTTTGCATTGCGATTTTCACCTCTTCAACATACGAAGCCAACAAAGCCAAAGCTGTAAGGGCAGCACTGCCGATGGCAAACCCTTTACCTGTAGCGGCCGTGGTGTTACCAAGTGCGTCAAGAGCGTCAGTACGACGGCGCACTTCAGACGGCAGACCGCTCATCTCTGCGTTTCCACCTGCATTGTCGGCTATTGGCCCATAAGCATCAGTTGCCAACGTTATGCCAAGAGTCGAAAGCATACCCACAGCAGCGATAGCTATACCGTAAAGACCCTTAGATATTGCCGCCGATGTCATGGATAAATCAAATCCGTTAGCACAAAGATAACTTGCCATTATAGCAAACGATATTGTCACTACTGGCACCATGGTAGAAATCATGCCAGTACCCATACCTTTAATAATAACTGTTGCGGAACCTGTCTCAGCAGCCTTGGCTATACTACGTGTAGGACGATAGCTTTGGCTTGTATAATACTCTGTCGCGCCACCTATGACCACACCCGCCACAAGTCCACTTACAACGGAACACGAAATGCCTGTCCAGTTGTCAATATCCAACAAATAAAGTATAATGAATGTCACCACTGCTATCAACGCGGCGGAAGCATTGGTGCCGATGTTTAATGAACGCAACAAATCGCGCATTGTCGCCCCCTCTTTAGTACGTACCAAAAATATACCTCCTATCGACAGGAATATTCCAACTGCTGCGATAAGCATTGGAGCTATTACGGCCTTCATCTGCATATCGGTATTTAGTGAGAACGCCGTTGCTCCTAGGGCCGCCGCACTGAGTATGCTGCCGCAATAGCTTTCATACAAATCTGCCCCCATCCCGGCCACATCACCAATATTGTCGCCTACGTTATCCGCTATTGTGGCAGGATTACGTGGGTCATCTTCTGGTATTCCGGCCTCAACTTTACCAACAAGATCGGCTCCAACGTCAGCCGCTTTTGTATAAATACCTCCGCCTACACGGGCAAACAGAGCTTGAGTAGATGCTCCCATTCCAAACGTTAGCATTGTCGTTGTAATCGTTACAAGTGCTGTATTCTCACCGCCATAAAACGTTTCAAGCAAAACAAACCATATAGCAATATCCAAAAGACCTAACCCTACTACGACAAGTCCCATTACGGCACCGCTTCTGAAAGCTACACGCAGGCCACGGTCAAGGCTACGACTAACGGCATTTGCAGTACGAGCAGATGCGTATGTAGCTGTTTTCATACCAAAGAAGCCACACAAACCTGAAAATATACCACCTGTAAGAAATGCAAACGGCACCCATGGATTTTGTACGTGAAGTATGTATGCCATAAATGCAAACACCAGACAAAGCACAACAAATATTAAAGCAACGACTTTGTATTGCTGTTTTAAATAAGCCATTGCGCCTTTACGTACATATCCGGCAATCTCACGCATACGCGGAGTCCCCTCATCTTCTTTCATCATATAACGAAAGAAATGCCATGCCATAGCCAATGCGCATACGGATGCTATAGGCACAATCCAAAAAACATAAGGAATGTTCATCTGTAAAAAGGTTTTAAAAAGTATTCTTGGTAAATGTAAATATCAAAAGCGGAAAGACATTTGCGTATCAATCATACTGTAATTGCTTATTGCGAGAGACCTGTCATTAACAAAAGCATATTCAACATTAATCTTAAGGTTATTTGTCAGAATATAATCCACACCTATTTCATAGAATGTTTTTGACGAGCCCCATTCCGCCCTTGGACGATAAAGATCATAACGGACTTTTGCGTGAAACTTATTCTTTATAACTGGTGCAATGACCAAAGCGTAAAAACCGTCAGCACGATTACCTGCGGCATCGTCAATATCCGTTTCCTTATTATCTGCGGACTGGTTGTATACAGTGCAAAATGCCGACCCTGTGGAATGAATATACTCTGAACGGAATATCCAATCCTCGCCTTTATATTCCCCACTTATGGCATAACGCCGCTTGGCAATACTTTTTATGCCGTCCGTACCTTTGCGTGCATATGAGCCAGTCCATCCAAACCAAGCTATACGCAACCCCTTGACCGGCATCAACCACAGGCCGCCGATTATGTCTTTCTGATTGTCAACGTCTTTCGTGTTTATTCCCTGACCATTGAATACACCGATTTGATAATGGACTAATGACCTGCCAATGCTTATTGGCAATAAGTCTCCTTGTATTTGTATGCCTATATCACGTCCATTGGAAGCATGTTCCCCTACCCTGTCATTAAAACCGGCTAATTTGGAGACATTTTGCGAATATCCCATAAAACCTTGATCAATTGGATTCATTGGATTTTCAAACGTAAATGGGCGTTTGAACTGTCCCGCCTTAACATGCAACCAATCATACTTCTGCCATTCAATATACACATCAACAATCCTCGGACTTTCACCAAGCGTAGATGTATTGCCATTGACCTGCCCTTGAAGTTTGTAAACAAAATCGTTAAGTATGCGACCGTCGAGCGATAAACGTACCATACGCAAATTAAACGTATTACTCTTTGCTTCATGTTGTCCGTTATATTGATATTGTCCTATAGCATATCCACTCAACTTGGGTTTTGAAAAAACAGCAGTTTTCTCTTGTGCCATGGTATATTGCACTTTGACACATGAAATAAAAGCCGTCAATAAACCAATAACAAGCAATCTGATGCCCATAAGTTATGATATTTGATACTATAATAAATCATTGCCAATTCATCTGAGCTCAAGAAGTACAACATTCTCAACGTGAGGCGTATGCGGAAACATGTCAACAGGCTGTACTGCTTCTACTTTATAATGCGGGGCAAGTATTGCCAAATCTCTAGCCTGAGTAGCCGGATTGCAACTTACGTAAACGATACGTTGAGCATGCGTGTTTATTATAACATTTATCACATCTGCATGCATACCAGCACGAGGCGGATCTGTTATTATAAGGTCTGGTTTTCCGTGCTCCGCTACAAAGTTTTCAGTTAGTATATCTTTCATATCTCCAGCGAAAAACTCAGTATTATCAATATCGTTAATCGCAGAATTAACTTTTGCATCTTCTATTGCCTCGGGCACATACTCTATGCCGACAACCTTGCGTGCCTTGCGTGCCACGAAGTTGGCTATTGTGCCGGTACCAGTGTACAGGTCGTACACAAGTTCCCGTCCAGTAAGCCCGGCAAAGTCTCTCGCTACGGAATAAAGGCGCAGAGCTTGGTCGGTGTTAGTCTGGTAAAAGCTCTTCGGCCCGACCTTGAACTTCAGGCCGTCCATCATTTCATAGATATAGCCATTACCCTTAAACACCTGTATGTCAAGATCGTTGAACGTATCATTAAACTTTTGATTGTCAACGTAAAGCAATGAACTGATTTCTGGGAAACTGTCGGCTATATGCTTCATCAAGGCTTTTGCACGCTGTTCATCGCCATCTTCATCATAATGGAATTGTACAAGCACCATCCATTCGCCAGTGTCTGAATTACGCATTACAATGTCGCGTAGCAGGCCGTGCTTGCTCCTTTGGTTGAAGAATGTCATGCCCGTAGCGTAAGCATAATCACGGATGGCGTTACGGATGCGGTTGTGCAGGTCGTCCATAAGCCAGCACTTCTCAATCGGAAGGATTTTGTCAAACGCCCCGGTTATGTGGAAACCGATAGCGTTCATCTGTGTATACACCGTGCCTGCGGCGACTTCCTCCTTCGTAAGCCAACGCTTGTCGGAACATCCAAACTCAAGTTTGTTGCGGTAGCCGAAGGTCTTTTCAGAGCCAAGTATTGGCAGAATGTCAGGCAACTCCACCTTGCCGATGCGCGTAAGCTGGTCGTGCACCTGCCGTTGCTTCATCTTCAGCTGTTCGGCATACGGCACACTCTGCCATTTACAACCGCCACACAGACCGAAATGGGCGCACTGCGGCTTCACCCTTATGTCGCTTGGCTTCACTATCCTTATGATTTCAGCCTCACAATAGCTGTGTTTCTTGCGGCGTACCTGCAAATCTGCCACATCGCCGGGGACGGCAAATGGCACGAATATCACAAGATCGTTGACTCTTGCGATGGCCTTGCCTTCGGCCGCATAGTCTGTTATGGTGACGTTCTCCAGTATTGGTAACGGTTTCTTTTTCCTGCTCATATAAAATGATGTGTTGTTTATTTAATAGGAATCATGAAAATTTGGCACAAATTTAATACAAAAAAATGGATATTGCAGGATAAACAACGGATTTTAATCTGAAATGTTTGTGAAAATGGAATTATGAATTACATTTGCATAACATTAACCGTTAAAACAAACACCTGTATGCAAACACGCAAAAAAAACACAACCGACGATACGGAAATAAGGATATACGACAGCCTGAAAAGGGCATTGCTGTTGTTCGTTGGATGCCTTATATTCGTTACTGGAGGCGTGTTCGTCATTGCTGACGACGGGTGCAGACCTGACGTCAAGCTCATAGCCGGTTGGCTCAACTGTCTGTTTTTCGGGTTGGGTGGTCTGCTCATGCTTGGCTCTACATTATATAAAAGGATTAGGTGCATACCATCCTTAATCATACGCGACGACTGTGTTTGCATTTATGTTCAAATGAAAAACAAATATGATGTCAGCATGTTCCGTGACATCGAAAGATTCCGGCTAACTAAATTATATAATTCAAAAATGATTTTAATTGACTACAAGCCCATGGCCATAGTCAATGAATTTGACAAGAGCAGCCCACTTGTCAGGCAATTGATGGCCTTCAACCTTAATAAGGTCAATGCCTTAAAAGGCATATCGACAGCAAACTTAGCCACAAATACGGAAAAACTATGCGCAATACTGAACGGCAAACTTACAAGATAGAGCAAGTCCGGCATAAAAGTTTGCATTCCTTTTATTTTAGCACTATAAAGATATAACACTTTTCGCTAATCACCAATTTACAGACATTTGTAATTCGCAGAACTTACGTTAAAATAGCACTTAAACAATATTGGACGCTATAACCGTACATATCAAAAGGTCTCATAATTTGTAGTTATGAGACCTTTTTAGTTTATTGGAAAAATGGTTCAAAACAACTATAACTCTAATTATTTACTGAACCACCAACAATATCAAGTAACTCGTTAGTAATTGCCTGCTGACGGCTCTTATTGTATTGAAGATTCAATTCACGCAACAATTCATCAGCATTGTCTGTCGCGGTCTGCATCGCCACCATACGTGCAGCATGTTCACTTGCAATGCTATCCAACAAAGCCGTGTATATCATTAGATGCAATAATTTAGGAATCAATTGCGCTAAAACCGTCTCCATATCAGGCTCAACAATAAAGTTATCATTTAAAGGTTGAGCTTCATCATGTTCACTTGCAGCACGTTGTCCCTTCTTGCGTAAATACTCTTGAGCCTCTAATGTGGCAATATTTGATGATAAGTCACGCTCATCGTCAAACTCCAATTCACTTTTCACGTCTATTGGCAAGAATGTCTTACGTGTCAGAATCTGCGAACCGGCACTTTTAAAATGATGGTATATCATTTCAACACAATCAATCTCACCATTGACAAATTTTTTCGCAAGAGATTCAGCCAATGATATGCACGTATTGACATCGGGCTTGTCGGATATTCCTGAATAGTCGCCACCACATTGCCAACCGAGTTTTGCAACTTTTTCCGCAACCTTCCTCCCTATTGGATAAATAACAATATTATTCATTCCCAAATGTTGATATTCGGTCACTACTTGCTGCATCATCTTTATGACATTGGCATTAAAGCCGCCACACAGACTGCTATTTGAAGAATATACAACCAAAGCAACGCGCTTTATTGGACGTTTGATGCTATAAATTGTTGTCGCATCAACTTCAGAAGCAATAAAACTTTTAAGAATATGTTCCAACATTGATTCATAAGGCAACATATTCTCTATCATAACTTGAGCATGATGCAACTTCGAAGATGCAACCATCTTCATAGCACTCGTAATTTTACGAGTGCTATTTACAGATGATATACGATTTTTTATCTCTTTAAGCGACGGCATAATCAATTGCTTTTATACTGTCCTGCAATATCTGCCATTACAGTTTCAATGACATTAGTTTGATCTTCACCAATTTGTCCATTGGATAAAGTCTCAATAACATCAGAATGAGATGAACGCATTTTATCCAAAAAGGTATCTTGACATTCGCGAACTTTCTCCACTGGAACATCATGCATTAATCCATGTGTTCCACAATAAAGAATAGCAACTTGTTCACCCACTGGCATCGGACTATACTGTGGCTGAATAAGAAGTTGGTTGTTCTTACGGCCACGATCAAGAGTCATTGCTGTAACAGCGTCCATATCACTTGAAAATTTTGAAAAAGACTCAAGTTCCCGATATTGTGCTTGATCAATCTTTAATGTACCAGCAACCTTTTTCATACTCTTTATCTGTGCAGAACCTCCAACACGACTTACCGAAATACCAACATTGATTGCAGGTCTGAATCCTTGGTTGAACAAATCTGTTTCAAGATATATCTGTCCATCTGTAATAGAAATAACATTGGTAGGTATATAAGCGGATACGTCACCGGCCTGTGTCTCAATAATAGGTAAAGCAGTAAGCGATCCTCCACCTCTTACATGACCTTTCATACATTCAGGCAAATCATTCATCTGTTCAGCAACTTCTTGTTGATCATTTATCCTTGCTGCACGTTCAAGCAAACGACTATGCAAATAAAATACATCACCAGGATATGCTTCACGTCCCGAAGGCCGACGCAAAATAAGAGAAACTTCTCGATATGCGACTGCTTGTTTTGACAAATCATCATAAACGACCAATGCAGAATACCCTCTATCTCTAAAATATTCACCAATAGCAGCACCGGCAAAAGGTGCATAGTATTGCATTGCCGCAGGATCAGCAGCTGTAGCAGATACAACAATGGTATAAGGCATTGCACCGTGCTCTTTAAGTGTTGAAACCAATGCTGCTACAGTTGACGCCTTTTGACCAATCGCAACATAAATGCAATAAACCGGCTGGCCTGATTCATAAAAACTTTTTTGATTTATAATTGTGTCAACAGCAATAGCAGTCTTACCTGTTTGTCTATCTCCAATTATTAGCTCACGTTGACCTCTTCCGATAGGAATCATTGAATCCACAGCTTTCAGACCTGTTTGCAACGGTTCTTTTACAGGTTGTCTGTATATTACTCCAGGTGCTTTTCTATCCAACGGCATCTCGAAAGAATCCGTAAGATCTATATCTCCTTTTCCATCTATAGCCTGACCAAGAGGATTTATAACACGTCCAAGCATATTATCATTAACCTTAATGCTCGCAATACGTTTAGTACGCCTAACGTGCATTCCTTCTTTGATTCCAGATGTTGGACCTAAAAGCACACATCCAACATTATCCTCCTCAAGATTCATTACAATAGCCATTGTGCCATTCTCAAATTCAAGAAGTTCATTTGCCTCAGCATTTCGCAATCCATAAATACGGGCAACACCGTCACTAACTTGCAAAACTGAACCGACTTCATCAAACTTAGCACTATCACTTATACCTTTAAGCTGGTCAAGTAAGACCTGAGATACTTCGCTTGGTTTAATTTTATCTGACATATTATATATTTTTATTACTTAAGCTGTGACAATATGGAATTTAATTTTGATTTAACACTTAGATCTAATCTATATGTATCAAACTCCAATATGAAGCCTCCTATAATGTCCTGATTTACTTCAGTTTCAAATTCAACGGTTCCATTTGTCTTAAATTCCACCAATTTACGTATTTTCTGTTCAATTACAGGAGATACAGGAATGGCCGTCGATAGTTTGGCACGGACTAAATTTTTATACTTTCGATATAATGATATATATGAATTTGCTATGAACAACATCATGCTTTCCCTATCTTCCTTTAAGACCAATTTAATAAACGTCTTTGTAAGTTCACAGGGATTCTTCCCACAAGCAATATTAAAAAGTTCTCTTTTCTGCTTTTTAGAGAGCATCGGATTGTCTATGGTAAACCTAAGTTCTGCAACTTTCTTATAACTATCAGACAACGTTAGCATCTCCTTATATACATTGTCCTCAAGTTTCGCATCAATGCCAGCTTTCAGTAAGGCACGAGCATATCTTACCGATATTAATCCTAAATCCATAAATATCACTTTTTATCAGAAGAAATTTCATCTAGCATACGATCAATCAATTCCATCTGTGATTTCTCGTTTCCGAGCTTTTCTTTAAGTATTTTCTCGGCTATCTCAACGCTAAGTGTAGCAACTTGCTTGCGCACATCATTGATTGCAGCTTTTTTCTGACTCTCTATTTCAGCATTTGCTTCTGAGAGCAATCTACAACCTTCCTCCCTTGCCCTGTCTTGTGCTTTTTCTACAATAGCATCACGAGTAGTAGCCGCCTCTTTTAATAATAAAGCCTGCTTTTCACGAGCTTTTTGCAAGATGGATTCACTTTCTTTTTGAATATTAGCTAACCGTTCATTGGCCTCATGTGCCTTACGTAAGCTGTCATCTATATACGCTTTTCGGTTCTTAACCATATTTACGATTGCTGGAAAACCGAATTTATATAATAGACCCAACACCACAAGGAACGTGATAGTCATCCAAAACAGTAAGCCTGTACTTGGAACTAATAAATCCATACACCGCTTATTTTAAAGAGCTGTTTCGTAAGCCCTAACTTACGAAAACAAGCTCTATTAACTTAAATACATTATATACACAAGAATGCGATGACCGCAGCAAACAAGGCAACACCTTCAATAAGAGCGGCAGCAACAATCATATTTGTAAAAAGTTTATTCATTACTTCTGGCTGACGTGCCATGGCATCCATTGCTTGACCGCCAATCTTGCCTATACCTATACCTGCACCTATAGCCGCAAGCCCTGCGCCCACAGCTGCACCCAACTTTGCTAAAGCATCTGCTGCTAATAATAATGAAATCATAGTCTTTTGTTTTTTAATTTGTTTATTTAATGTTATTTTATCTACTATGCTCAGGTTCCGCCTTTGCCAATCCAATAAAGACAGCACTTAACATGGTGAATACCATTGCTTGAATGAAACATACCAAACATTCGAGGCACATCATGAAAATGCTCATTATTACACTCAAAGCTGTCATACTAAAAAATACCGCCACAGCTTTAGTGGCAACAAGGAAAATTATACATGTTATAGCCAACGCAATGGCATGTCCTGCCATCATATTAGCAAAAAGTCGAATCATCAAAGCGAAAGGTTTCGTAAATATACCAACAAATTCAATTATCGGAATTATCGGTACAGGAACTTTCAGCCACGTTGGAACGTCTGGCCAAAATATATCTTTCCAATAATGCTTATTACCACTAAATTGTACTATGATAAATGTACACAATGCCAAAAAGAATGTAACCGCAATATTACCTGTCACATTACCTCCTCCAGGTGGGAACGGCATCAATCCCATAACATTGCAAACAAAAATAAAGAAAAAACAAGTCAATAAATATGGAGTATATTTTTCATATCCTTTACCTACGCCAGGTTTTATTATCTCGTCAACAACATACATCACAAGCATCTCAATAAAACCAACAAATCCTTTAGGAGCAGGATCACTAGCCTTGCGATTTCGATACCATCTCGCAGGAATGAGTATACAACACAACAAAATGACACAATTTATAAACATTACCGCAACAGTCTTAGTTATTGATATGTCAAATGGAAGTGTTTCATCTCCAGTTTCATCTAATTCGACTATCTTCCCAGCGTTATTTCCTTTCGTTGCAATAGCTAAATTATACGGTCCATGTCTATAACCAGCAGTATCACTTTGTTCCTTAAACTGTGAACTGCTAAAAACATGAAATCCCGTCGAACTATTTACTATTACAGGCAAATGGATAACTAATGATTCATCACCTATATCAGTAATGTGCCAATCGTACGAATCTTTTATGTGTTCCAACACGACTTCTTTAATGTTGGAATCATCACCAGCTGCTGTCACAGGTATAATCTGTAACCACATTATGGCTATACATAAAAATCGAACCACTCTATTCATGCATTCAATGTTTTAAAATCAATGTTACAATCATCATCACAACATACATTCCGAAAAACATTGCTGTAAATCTGATCGAATCATCCTTGTCGTCGGATAAAAGCACATAACATATTACAATCGTGGCAATCAATAAAATGCGTATTGCAGCCATAATCAAATAGAAATGCACTAAATGCTCAGGTGAATGGCGCTTTACAATGCCATAACCTTTCACATAAGCCAATCCTAGAACAATAAAAAACAACGCAGACAGTAAAATACTCAAAAAACTCATTGTGCTTTTTCAACACATAATGAAATACAATTTTTAAGCACTTCAACAAATCCACCAGAAATGGTCAATTGCTTTTTATCATCTTTAGTAGAATATTCAACAATACCGTTTTGCAGAACAGATATTATGGGTGCGTGATTATCAAGTATTTCAAAGCCTCCCATTGCACCTGGAACCTTAACACTTTCAACGACATTGTCGAATTCGACTTTTTCAGGAGAGACTATTTTTAGTTTTAAGCTCATATCCGTACTATTTATTATCCTTTTGCCGCATCAAGCAATTTCTTGCCTTTTTCTATGGCATCTTCTATCGTGCCGACGTTCAAGAATGCTTGTTCTGGGAGATCATCCACTTCACCGTCGAGTATGGCATTAAAACCTTTAATAGTATCTTCAATAGGTACCATTACTCCAGGAAGACCTGTAAACTGTTCGGCCACTGTAAACGGTTGAGACAAGAAACGTTGTATACGGCGTGCTCTGTTCACCGTAAGTTTATCTTCATCCGAAAGTTCATCCATGCCTAGAATTGCGATAATATCTTGCAACTCTTTATAGTGCTGTAAAATTTCTTTCACTCTTTGTGCACATTCATAATGCTCTTTTCCAACGATTAGCGGATCAAGTATACGCGACGTGCTACCTAACGGGTCAACAGCAGGATAAATGCCTAACTCGGCAATTTTACGACTTAATTCCGTAGTTGCATCAAGGTGGGTGAATGTTGTTGCCGGAGCTGGGTCTGTAAGGTCATCAGCCGGTACATATACAGCTTGTACTGAAGTGATACTTCCATTTTTAGTTGATGTAATACGTTCTTGCATTGTGCCCATCTCACTTGCAAGTGTTGGCTGATATCCTACGGCAGAAGGCATACGTCCTAACAAAGCTGAAACCTCAGAGCCTGCTTGTGTAAAACGGAAAATGTTATCAATGAAGAACATTATATCAGTTGCTTCACCATCTTTACCTCCATGGTCGCGGAATTCTTCTGCAACAGTCAAACCAGATAAAGCAACTGAGGCACGTGCCCCAGGTGGTTCATTCATTTGCCCATAAACAAGTGTAGCTTGTGATTTTTTCAATTCCTCCGGATCAACCAAAGATAAATCCCATTTGCCTTCAGCCATTGCTTTTTTGAATTTCTCGCCATAACGGATAACACCTGATTCTAGCATATCTCGTATCAAGTCATTACCCTCACGGGTTCGTTCCCCCACTCCTGCAAAAACAGAATATCCATTATGACCTTTAGCTATATTGTTTATTAGCTCCATTATGAGCACAGTCTTACCTACGCCAGCACCTCCAAACAGACCAATCTTACCACCTTTCATATAAGGTTCCAATAGGTCGATAACCTTTATTCCTGTTGCCAACATTTCCTTGTGGGTGGACAAATCGTCAAATTTAGGAGCCTCACGATGTATCGGGTAAGCACCTTTCATGTCAAGTTGCGCCATTCCATCTATAGGTTGCCCTATAACGTTCATCATTCGTCCCTTTATTTGTTCACCGGCAGGCATCAGTATAGGATGCCCTAACGATAGCACTTCCAATCCACGTTGCAGACCGTCTGTATTATCCATGGCCACACATCTTACAGTATCTTCGCCTATATGTTGTTGAACTTCTATTATGAGTTCTCTACCATCAGGACGTTTTATTGAAAGAGCATCATAGATCTTAGGTAACACTTTCTCAGGATCATCTCCATTTGTATCAAAATAGACATCAATTACCGGGCCGATAACTTGAGAAATATGTCCTTTAATTTGTTCCATAAATATTACTTTTAAGTACGTCTTTTCAAAACGCAAAAATACTAAATAGTTTTGTACTTGACAAAATAAATTATCAGGAAAATTTATTTATAAACTTTTATTTGCATTAGGCAAAAGACATTTTAAATACTTTAATTGTTAATTGTCAGATATTTAAATGCTCAATTCATCAAGTACTGTGATAAGTTTTTTATCAAATGGTTTGTCTGAACGTATCGCTTCGCTAAGTGGAACGTAAACAATCTCATTATTACGTACCCCAACCATTACATTGCGTTGGCCTTGAAGTATTGCATCCACAGCCCCCACCCCTGTACGACTGGCCAATATTCGGTCGTGCGCAGTTGGCCGTCCGCCACGTTGAAGATGACCAAGAATAGATACACGCACATCATAATCGGGAAACTCATTGCGCACGCGATCCGCATAGTACAAAGCACCACACTTTGGACTTTCAGACACAATTACAATACAACTTTTTTTACTTTTTCTAATACCACGTTCCATGAAGCGTGCCAACTGGTCAACATCTGTAGAATCTTCAGGTATTATCGCCGCTTCAGCACCGGAAGCGATAGCACTATTTTGAGCCAAGAAACCGGCATCACGTCCCATAACTTCTACAAAAAAGATTCGTTCATGGCTCTGCGCTGTATCTCGGATTCGGTCAACACATTCTACTATAGTATTCAAGGTCGTATCATAACCAATGGTTGAGTCTGTTCCATATAAATCATTATCTATCGTTCCGGGCAGACCTATACAGCAGACATCATACTCTTGCGCAAAAAGCATGGCACCAGTAAGCGAGCCATTTCCACCTATTACAACCAAAGCATCGATGCCATTTGCCACCATGCTGTTGTAAGCCTTTTTACGCCCTTCTGGTGTCTTAAACTCATTACTGCGAGCCGTTTTTAAAATCGTACCACCTGACATGATGATTCCACTGACATTTTCAGTTGTGAAATCAGCTATTTCATTATTTATAAGACCATCGTAACCACGGTAAATGCCTTTGATTTTAAAGCCCTTGCATATACCAGCCCTTGTCACTGCGCGGATTGCTGCATTCATGCCGGGGGCGTCACCGCCTGATGTCATAATTCCTATAGTCTTAATCTTAGCCATAACTTTAATATTTAATTTTATCTTTTATTCAAGATCCTAATTGAACGCCCACATTATGATAAGTCCTAACAACCAACCGATCATCGCTATAAACCCTACATTTTTAAAATACCATCCTATGTGGATACGTTCCATCTTCATCAAAGCAAGTCCACTAATCGAACCAAGCGGCAAAATGTTACCACCCATTGCTGAACAAAAAGCGATAATTTTCCAATATATCCCATTCTGCATAAAAGACGAAGAATATGTTACGTCTGCCAAATTTTGTAAACTATCAGCATCAACAACCGGATATATTGAAATAAAGCTCATACATGTTGCAAATGTATCAAGCACACAGCTTATAGCTCCTGTGGCAATACCCATTATCCATACATTATGTACAGTCGCGTCACAAAATCGTGCAAAATGTCCAACCATGCCAGTTTCGTGTACAGCACCTATAGCAAGCATTATCCCCATGACAAAAAGCATTAACTGTATTATGCCATATTGAAGAGCTCGTGGGACAGGACGTTGTATCATTTGGTCGGCGTTCATTAACTTTCTGTTGAATATTTCATTGACAATCCATAAAACAGAAAGTACACACAAAGCCCCAAGAAACGGGCTAAGTTTAGTCATATTGTGAAATGTCGGAATAAACCACAATCCTCCTATTCCTAAAATAAGCATGACAATACGCTGCCATCGGTTCAAATTGGTGTCATCACCTCGATATGGCATAGTTGCACACTGTAAATCAGTGTGCTCCGGTAGACTCCGTCCAAGCCAATATGTCGGAATGCCCCATGCAACAAGACAAGGCAATGCTAACGAAACTGAAAACTCTGTTGCTGTGACAGCTCCCGTGCTCCACAACACAAGCCCGTTCGGATCTCCAATTACTGTCAATGCCCCGCCGCAATTAGCCGCCAAGACTATCGCACAACCATAAATCATCCTCTGTCGGCGATTGGGTAATAATTTGTGCATGATGACCAGCATCATAGTTGTGGTGGTCAAGTTATCGAGGTTGGCTGATATGATAAATGTTATTATCGACATAATCCATAATAGCTTTTTGCTATTACGCGTCTTTAATAATTCTGAAATGAAATCAAAACAACCATTGTTGTTTAATATTTCGACAATCGTCATTGTCGCAAGCAGGAACAGCACTATTTCCGCCCCTTTGCCTACGTACTTTATAAAAATTTCTTGAGCAATATATTGCTTAACACTGCTGCTTGACGCTGCTGCCCCTGCAAGGAAATCTGCGTATTCATCAGGATACTGGCTTGTAACAAAATCTGTACCGTAACAAATGTAAAGCACCCACCCTGCCGTACCTACAAACATTGCTATTGCGGCCCGGTTCACATTAGTTGCGTATCCAGTCGCAATAAGGACATAGCCTATCAATAGAATTGAAACGATTACAAGCGCCATGTTTTTTACATAAATCAGCTACAAAATTACAAAATATTATTTATAAAAGCAGTAATCGTTCACAAAAGAAAGCAAGTTTAACGCGATTTTAACGCTCTTGAATTATTCCGTTACAAAACAAAAACAAGTCCGCATCCTGTGATCGGCTATCAGACTGCGGACTTAAAAATATATCCATACACATCAATACCATGACTGCATCGCCATTTTTCATACAACCAATCCTATCTTCTGCGTCATCGTAATTGTCGGAACAGGCGGGAAACAATGACACCGTCAAAACAAGCACAACAAACACGCAATTTTATTCATACTATTAAAACACTTAATATTTCATCATCCCCGTGTCATCGGCCACTCATAATATCATAATGTAATATTCATAACGACATTACATTACAATATGTCAATTAAAAAAACATCATTGAGAATCATCAAAATAGAATTTTACAATATATAAAACCGTAATTCTATAAGTTTAAAACAACTATACACAATGCTAAACGTGGCTTTTTATCCTGTAAAATGCCACCAATGGAACCGCGAAATACGGTCTTTTACTTCACCATTGACCACCAATGGAAATACAAACGAACTGCCTTTTGGAAAAATATAATGGTCAGTCAATGCTAAAATGCCGTATTTGAGACAAAGAAACACACCTCAACACTGTCAAAACATTGTTTTTACCATATAAAACGGCTGTATCATACTGTACAAAACTTTAAATCAAACCATTATATTTACGAAAAAATAACGACCCTATCAGAAGCTCTTAAAAAGAAAGCCGTCACATAGCGTCTAAGAAATCCAACATGTCACAAAAACTTATAATAACATAACAATATGATATTTCAACAAACCTATCAGGTCAAGAAAGCGAAAGATTGCACTTGCACTTACATAAAATTATGTTAAACTGCGTCTTACCAAACAAAAAACTAAAGCACCACATTATTTTATTATAAAAAAGAATTATCTTTGCATTAGGTTTCCCATTTTTCAAATGACCGGTAATTTATAATAAAAACATACAAGACAGATGCTGAAAACAAAAATCATATCATTATCATTATTCCTGATGGCTTCAGGGATAGCGACTCAAGCACAAAATAAGAAAAAAAACAAAAACAATAAGGCTGCGATTGAATTAACCGAAGAACAAGAACAGGCGCAAATGCTCTACGAAGACATGCTGCCGTCAACAGCACAAATACTTGTCATTGACAGTTTAGTGACTGATTCTGTTGGCTTTATCAAAAATATCCCACTGAACAAGGAATCAGGGCGAATCTGTACGTATGATGAATTCTGGGGCACCACAGGAAATCCCGACGCTTATGTCTATATAAATGAATTCGGCAATAAAGTGTTTTTCTCAAATAAAGACAATAACGGGCATTTCAAATTATACTCAGCCGACAAACTTGGAGGTAAGTGGACTAACGTCAAACCTATTGACGATTTCGGAGACGAGTTTACCGATATAAACTATCCGTTCATGATGAGCGATGGGATAACATTATATTTCTCGGCAAAGGGGAAAAACAGCCTTGGCGGATATGACGTGTACGTAACAAGATATGATTACAATACGGCAAAATTCTACAAGCCAGAAAATATCGGACTCCCATACAATTCAACAAATGACGATTATTATTGCATGATTAACGACTTCGATGAGTTGGGATGGATTGTCACAAACAGGCGGCAAAACGCAGATAAAGTGTGCGTATACACATTCGTACCGTCAGACGGCCGCAAAGTATATGACGAAGACATTGTAGATGAGGAGAAGCTGGAAAATCTTGCAGCTTTAACGTGCATACAAGACACATGGAACGATAAAAGCGCCCTTAATGCCGCAAGACAACGACTCGCAAATATGAAAATCCGTAATGATGCGGACACTAAAAATCCTGTATCGTTCATTGTTAATGACCGCACGATATATACATCTGTAAATGACTTCAAATCAGCTCAGAACATGGAGCGGTTCATGCAATTATGCAAGATGGAAACCGAAGCCAAAGAAACCGGGAAACGGCTTGAAGGCATGCGCAATAGATACGCCAACGGAACACAAGCAATAAAAAGGCAGCTCAATGCAGATATTGTAAAAACAGAAAAGCGACTTGAACAACTTGAAGTATACATGTACAAGCTTGAGAAAGAAATTAGAAATACGGAAAACTTAAATAAGGAATAGTGGATTAAACAAATAAGAGGCAATTTAAATCCATTGCCTTCTTTACAGACACAGCGTCTATACTTAAACTATCATTCATTAAAAATAAAACTATGGGAAAACGGTATTTTGCAGAATCTGAACTGATTATAAATCAAGACGGTAGCGTATTCCACCTGCATCTTAAGCCGGAACATCTAGCCGATAAAGTAATCCTCGTAGGCGATCCGGGACGCGTGTCGCTTGTAGCATCACACTTCGAAACAAACGAATGTGAAATTGAAAGTCGTGAATTCCATACTGTCACCGGTACTTACAAAGGCAAACGAATAACTGTAACGTCTACAGGCATAGGTTGTGATAATATAGATATCGTAATGAACGAAATGGACGCTTTAGCCAATATCGATTTCATTACACGCACGGAACTAGATGTTAAGCGGCAACTTGAAGTGGTGCGCATAGGCACATGTGGTGGATTACAAACATACACACCGGAAGGTACATTCATTTGTTCAGTTAAATCAATAGGCTTCGACGGACTTCTTAATTTCTATGAAGGGCGCAACGCTGTATGCGATTTACCAATGGAACGTGCTTTACTCAATCATCTTGGCTGGACTGGTAATATTTGTGCCCCAGCTCCTTATATTATCGATGCTGATAAAGAATTAGTAGACCGCATTGCCTGTGACGATATGGTACGTGGGGTAACTGTAGCATGTGGTGGTTTTTTTGGTCCGCAAGGCAGACAGTTACGTATACCTTTAGCTGACCCACAACAAAATAAGAAAATAGAAAACTTTGAATATAACGGATTAAAAATCACTAATTTCGAAATGGAAAGTTCGGCACTTGCCGGATTGGCACGTCTCATGGGCCACAAAGCCACAACATGCTGTATGGTTATTGCTAACCGTATAACCCAAAAGAGTGATACGGGTTATAAAAAACATATAGACGACTTGATAAAAATCGTGCTTGAACGGATCTGAAATGAAAAAGTTGTTTCTTATATTGTCCATCGCTATAAATGCGCTACAATGTTCATTTGCCCAATATGACTTTTTACGCCCGGTAAAAGACTCTATTCCAAATGGTTATAATTTTTGGATATATACACCACAAGATTATTACTATTCATTGGAAAAAACACCAGTAATAATTTTTTTACATGGTAGAAGTCTATGCGGACGTAATCTTGAACGTGTAAAGCGTTATGGTCCATTAGATGCAATAGTAAAAGGTCGTCAGATTGAAGCTATGGTTATAGTGCCTCAAAATCCAGGTGGAGCATGGAAACCAGATAAGATCAATGAAGTTTTAGAATGGACAAAACACCATTATGCAATGGATACAACACGCATCTATGTAATGGGGATGAGCCTCGGGGGATATGGAACGCTTGATTTTGTTGGAACTTACCCTAATAAAATAGCTGCAGCAATAGCTTTATGTGGAGGATGTTCATTGAAAAATGTCAACGGGTTAGGAAATTTGCCTTTATGGATTATGCACGGCACGGCAGACAAAGCTGTACCAATTAAGCAATCAAAGATAGTAGTAAAGCAATTAAAAAACAGTGGAAATGATAAACGCTTGCGTTATAATTGGTTGAGTGGAGCGTCTCACGGTGCTTTGGCTCGTATATTCTATATGACAAAAACTTATGATTGGCTGTTTGCTCATTCATTACAAGACAAAAGCAGAAAGGTAAACACAGGGATAGACATAGACAAATCAGACCTGTCAAAGGCATACAATAATATGATAACCGGAACCCCTGACCCTGAAATAATATATGACCAAAGTATTTACGGTTCATCCGCAGTTCAGGTGTATGTGTTGAAATAAAAAAGCGGAAGTTGCAGTAAAAGTCGTATATTTGTGTTAGCAACAAAAAACAAAATACGATGAACAGCAACTTCCTGTCAAAGGTTTATGGCGTCAACGGTTACCGCTTGACCAATATGTGCCACAAAGATAATGAAACAATCCTGAAAATCGAGCGTAAGCATGTGAAAATATGTTGTGCGGTATGCGGCAATATCGGCCTGTCGCTCGTTGGCAGCCGTATGCGCGACATCCTTGGCGTGCCGTCCGGGCTGCGCAAGACAGTGCTGCGCGTCCGCATCCGCCGTTACAGGTGCCGCCGCTGCGGTCACGTATGGCA
>ERZ780212.148-NODE-148-length-77402-cov-3.280412_pt1 | contig 77402 bp, 67 predicted proteins | sample MGYA00511364_ERZ780212 | MGnify/ENA primary metagenome ERZ780212 (study PRJEB29588, sample SAMEA2147991) | human gut metagenome | biome: human gut; feature: human-associated habitat; material: faeces | place: Denmark | collected 2008/2010 ... | reverse complement strand
CTGGCGATGACGGTGACCGAACTGGTGAGCGGTGTGAGTGTTTTCATGGCACGCATCCTGGCTGTGAAGTATCATTGGGCGTTGCCGGTACTTAAGGGAGACACTCCTTCCGGAAACAAATAATTTTAGGTTTTCCTGCGAAATAGAATCCGACGATTTTACGTACTTTTGCGGCAGTTTTAACAAGTCAGACTTTATGGACGACCCTTATTCGCGAGAACAGAATACAGATTATTAATCATCGGCAGGGCTTTTCCTTTAAATCATTCATGGGAAGGACGGCACTGCCGAACAGAACTATGAATGATTGAGCTTTCGTGAGCTTCGGTTTACAAGAAGGAGGGACAGCTTCTCGTCTGGAGGTAAACCGGACCTTTGCGGAATGAAATGAAAGGAGGCTATAAGATGAGACAATATCTTTATTGCGAGTCGGCCGGTTTTATGGAAAAAACCGAATGGCAACCCAATAGCTGGGTGAATGTAGTATGCCCGGATCAGGCAGACTTCAAGTTTCTCACCGAGACATTGCATGTTCCCCAATCTTTTTTGGACGATGTGGCTGATACGGATGAACGTCCCCGTACGGAAATGGAGGACAACTGGTTGCTCACCATCCTGCGTATACCGGTCCCCGTGCATGACGCACCGGACGGGATTCCTTTTACGACAGTACCTATCGGCATCATGACGAACAATGACATCATTGTTTCGGTCTGTTATTATCACACGGAGATGTTGCCTGATTTCATCGAGCATACACGTCGTAAGAATGTTTTCGTACGTAATAAGCTCGATTTGATTCTGCGCCTGATTTATTCTTCGGCGGTCTGGTTCCTGAAATACCTGAAGCAGATTTACAACGATGTCAATGAGGCGGAAAAGGAACTGGAAAGAAGCATCCGCAATGAGGATTTACTGCGTATGATGCGGTTGCAGAAGACATTGGTCTACTTTAATACCTCGATTCGTGGAAACGAAGTGATGATCGGGCGCCTGAAGTCCATTTTTCAGGATACGGATTTCCTCGATGTGGAACTGATGGAAGATGTACTGATCGAGTTGCGGCAGGCAAACAGTACGGTCAACATCTACAGCGACATTCTCACGGGGACGATGGATGCGTTTGCATCGATTATCTCAAACAATGTGAATGCCATCATGAAACGCATGACGAGCCTTTCCATTACGCTGATGATTCCGACATTGATAGCCAGCTTCTACGGGATGAACGTAGACATTCATTTGGACAGTTTTCCCCATGCCTTCGTGGCAATAGTTGCCGCTTCGGTCCTGTTGTCGGCTTTGACATTCATTGTATTCCGTCGGATTAAATGGTTTTAGACGCTATGAAGAACAATCTGTTGAGTGAACATCTGGTGTATAACGGCGAAAGTGAAACACCTACGCATTTCCATCTGTGTACCTACGATGCCAAGAGTTTTGAAGAAACGTCGGCGGACGATTTTGCTTCCATTGAGCAGAAGTTGCTTCCCGGACGCATCCACTGGCTGCAAATCCACGGACTGCGTAATACGGAGACGGTGCGTCGGGTATGTGCCCATTTCCAGATAAGCTTCCTCACGATGCAGGACATCCTCAATGTCGGGCATCCCAGTAAGATAGAAGAACGTGAATCCTACAATGTGGTCATCAGCAAATTGTCGGCTGTTCCCACTGATGAGGAGGACGGGGACATCCGTCAGACCCACCTATGTCTGGTGCAGGGCAATGGCTTTGTACTGACATTCATGGAGGAGGAGAACCGTTTCTTTGACGATGTAGTGCAGGCCATCCGTGGCAATATCCTGAAAGTCCGTGAGCGCAACAGTGACTTCCTGTTGAGTGTCCTGTTCAACAGCCTGGTGGGCAATTATGTGTCGGTGGTCTCACGCATTGATGATGACCTGGAGGAGTTGGAGTCTGCCTTGTTCGAGAACGCCGACGACCGGGATACGGGTATCCGCATTCGTCTCTTGCGGAAACAATACCTGGTGATGAAGCAGACGGTCTACCCCCTGAAAGAACAGTTTTCGAGACTGTTGCATTCCGATTCGGCCTTGTTGCAGAAGAATAACCGTGCTTTCTTCAATGATGTCAACGACCATCTGCTGTACGTTGTGCAGACCATCGACAGTTGCCGGGAGACACTCTCGTCCCTGATGGACCTTTATATTTCGAACAATGATTTGCGGATGAATGACATTATGACCCGTCTGACGGTCGTTTCAACCATTTTCATCCCTTTGACCTTCCTGGCGGGAGTATGGGGAATGAACTTCAAGTGGATGCCGGAGCTGGATTGGCGGTATGGATATCTGCTGGCATGGGGCATCATGCTGGTGCTGGGGGGTGCCGTAGCGCTTTACCTGAAGAGAAAGAAGTGGAAGTGAACGGTAGCGGAAGGACGGTACATCATGGTCTGGTATGGGTTGTGCACTTTTGACAGGAAACAGTGCTTTCTCCTGTCTTATTGTTGCCCGGAAGAACAAAAATCAGGGTTTTGTTTGCCCGATTAGCCGTTAGCCCTTATCTTTGCACACCAATAACGGACATCAATAACATCAGTTACAATCAGAATCGTATCATGCCACAAATATCTATACGAGGAACGGAGATGCCCTCATCTCCGATTAGAAAGCTGGCACCTCTTGCTGAGGCAGCCAGACAGCGCGGAACCCACATTTACCATTTGAATATCGGACAGCCGGACTTGCCTACACCCCAAGTTGCTTTGGATGCGATTCGCAACATTGACCGTACGATTTTGGAGTATAGTCCCAGTCAGGGTTATCGCAGTTACCGTGAGAAGCTGACGGGATATTACCGACGTTTTGACATTCATCTGGATGCCGACGACATCATCATCACGACCGGTGGGTCGGAAGCCGTACTGTTTGCCTTCCTGTCCTGCCTGAATCCCGGAGATGAAATCATCGTACCTGAACCGGCTTATGCCAACTACATGGCGTTTGCCATTTCGGCGGGAGCTGTGATCCGTACGGTCACGACGACCATCGAGGAAGGTTTTGCGTTGCCCAAAGTAGAGAAGTTTGAAGAGCTGATCAATGAACGGACCAAAGCCATCCTGATCTGTAATCCGAACAACCCGACGGGCTATCTCTATACACGTCGGGAGATGAACCAGATTCGTGATCTGGTGAAGAAGTATGACCTTTATCTTTTCTCCGATGAAGTGTACCGGGAATTCATCTATACCGGTTCCCCCTATATTTCTGCATGCCATCTGGAAGGCATCGAGGACAATGTGGTACTCATCGACTCCGTGTCGAAGCGTTACTCTGAATGCGGTATCCGCATCGGTGCCCTGATTACAAAGAACAAGGCGGTACGTCAGGCTGTGATGAAGTTCTGTCAGGCCCGCCTGAGTCCTCCGCTCATCGGTCAGATTGCTGCCGAAGCCTCGTTGGAAACTCCCGAGGATTACCTGCGTGATACATATGATGAATATGTGGAACGTCGGAAATGCCTGATTGACGGACTGAACCGTATCCCCGGGGTTTATTCGCCCATCCCGATGGGTGCTTTTTACACGGTTGCCAAGTTGCCGGTGGATGACAGCGAGAAATTCTGTGCCTGGTGCCTGTCTGATTTCTCTTATGAAGGAGAGACCGTCATGATGGCGCCGGCTGCCGGATTCTATACGACACCCGGAGCCGGACGCAACGAGGTGCGCATCGCGTATGTCTTAAAGAAAGAAGACCTGATTCGTGCCCTGTTTGTACTTCGCAAGGCGTTGGAAGCTTATCCCGGGAGGACGGAATGAGCGGACAGCTGCAAATAAACCAGGACGGGGCTTTCTTTTTTACGGGAAACTTCCTTATTTTGTGCGACGTAAGAAACTCCTAGAACGATGAACTATAAATTCTTTCTGGCACGACGCATCTATGCCCAAGGCGAAAACAAACGTCAGGTGGCGAAACCTGCCATCCGCATTGCAATGATTGGCATGTCGCTGGGACTTGCCATCATGTTGGTGTCGGTGTGTGTGGTCATCGGGTTTAAGGATGAGGTGCGTTCCAAAGTCATTGGGTTCGGCTCTCACCTTCAAATCAGTAATTTCCGGGGAACACAATCCTATGAGACCTATCCCATCTCGGCAAATGACACCCTGCTGCATCGGTTGGCCGATGTGCCCGGTGTGTCGCACGTGCAACGTTTCTCCACGAAGCCGGGCATTATCAAGACCGATGACAGTTTCCAGGGGATGGTGTTGAAAGGTGTTGCCGGTGAATATCAGATGGATTTCTACCGACGTTACCTGCTGGAAGGAGAGATACCGGTATTTACCGACAGTGCGGCATCGAACCAGGTGCTGATTTCCCGTTTGCTGGCTGACAAGCTCCGGCTGAAGTTGGGAGATGCCATCTATACCTACTATATCAATGACAACGTGCGTGCCCGTCGGCTGAAGATTGCCGGCATCTATGAAACGAACTTTTCCGAGTACGACAAATTGTTCCTGATAGGCGACCTCTATACGGTCAACAGGTTGAACGGGTGGCAGCCGGACCAGGTGAGCGGCATCGAGGTCTCCATTGCCGATTATGACCAGTTGGAGGACATGCGTTACGATGTGGGCAGAGTGGTCGATACGTTGGTGGACCGCTATGGAAACACCTACTTCACACAGACGATTCGCGACCTCAACCCCCAACTGTTCGCCTGGCTCGACGTGCTGGATGTCAACGTCTGGGTCATTCTGGTCCTGATGCTGGGAGTGGCAGGTTTTACGATGATTTCCGGGCTGTTGATCATTATCCTGGAACGTACGAATATGATTGGCGTCTTGAAGGCACTGGGTGCCAATAATCGTTCCATCCGCGAAATCTTTCTCTACTTTTCGACGTTCATTATCGGCAAAGGCATGCTGTGGGGGAATGTCATAGCCCTTGCCTTCTGCCTTTCGCAGAAATACTTCCGTTGGATAAAACTCGACCCTGCGAATTATTACCTGGACGCGGTTCCCATTCATTTCAATGTGGGCTTGTGGCTGCTGCTGAATGTGGCTACGCTGATTATTTCGGTAGCCATCCTGATAGGTCCTTCCTATCTGATATCACGTATCCATCCGGCCAAGTCCATCCGGTTTGAATGAGGCGGATTGTTGTCATGTAATTGTATTCTTTTTGAAATATCTTATGGCTCATTGGGCGCTGCCTTTGTCATTTTGTCTTGATTTGTATGCCTATTGTCTTCTTTTTGTTAAAAGATGGTAATGAAAAGTTCAAGACATCCTTTTCTCTTTTATTTTTACATCAGAGATATGTCTAATGCCATAATAAAGTCCTTGCAGAAAGGCGAGAGCCATGAAAATTCAGTTTGTAATTAGAGAGAGTTTGAGTGACATCGTCGATCAACTCTCCAACTCCGACTTCTGGGCAACGGAGATTCAATGCTTGCCCGGCAAGAAAATCATCAGAATCAAAGACCATGCTTACGATTTGTCGGCAACGGCAGAAGTCTTGCCCAAAGAGATTGTCATCCACACGGCATGGTCGAACTTCACTTATCGTATTTTCCAACGTGATGGGAAGGTCTGCTGCGAATATGAAGGAGCCTTCCGTGGACTGTTGGATCAGAAGTTGTTGCCCCACCTGACTCCGGTTGGCAACATCCTCGACTATGTGGTGCTGGAAAGCTCGTTGTACCAGCCAGGCGAACAAAAAACTCTGCGTGAGTATGCCCGCGACAATGAACGGCAGCGCAGTCTGCGTGAACACAGCAAAGCTTCTTCGTCAAGTGTCGGAGGATATGCCGATAGGTCCTCAGCATACGGCTTTGCTCATTATATGAAGGAAGACTTGCCCTCCAGCTGAAATGATTTTTACAAATAGTACGATTCCGATTACCCCTTCTCTTGCTTTCGGCAATGCAGAGAAGGGGTAATTTATTTAATCCCACTCGGGCATTTGACCATTCAGGGGGCAGAGCAATCTACCCGACGGCTAATGACCGATTGGGGCTTGAATGGTGCGTTGGGAGAGCCGGTCTCTGTGGTCTGACGCGGCAAAGACAGGGCTCTGGCAGGGGAAACGTAAGTGTTTGATAAACCAAGCCTGGGGTTTTGGCAGACTAAAGTACGGGATAGACCGGATTAAACCCCGGCTTAGACAGACCAAAGTATAATACTTAGGGTGCCTAAGTATAATACTTTGGTCCATCAATCCCCAGGGCTTATCGGGTCAATCCCCCAGGGTTATTGGGTTAAACCTTTGTGTTGGGTTGGGAGAGGAACTGGGTTGTGTGGAGCTATTTTCATGTTTGGACTTAATTGAACCTTACTAAAAGTTGACCGTCGTGCGATAGTTTGCTACTTTTGTCATCCACTCATCAGAAAAGAACCTTTATGAAAAGAATAATAAATTGTATGCAGACGGTGGCAATGTGCCTGCTGCTGGGAGCCTGCTCATCGGGAGGAGGTGGAACTGACGAGATTCTTCCACCGTCGGAACCTGAACCTGAGAAACCCCTGCCCATTGCGTTGGACTGCTCTTCGACAGGTTATGCCGTGGCGCGGGCAACTGACGACGGCTTTGAGGCGGGAGATGCCGTCGGTGTGTTTGTGGTGAATTACGACCAGGGACAGGCGGGCGCGTTGCAGCCTTCCGGCAACCATGTGCACAACATGCGTTTCAGCTATGGCGGTTCCTGGACGCCTGACGAACCGATTTATTGGTCGGACAATCGGACCAAGGCGGACTTTTATGTATACTATCCTTATCGGCAGACGGTTTCTGTGCATGACCCGACAGTGGACGTCCCTGCCGACCAGTCGACACCAGCCGGCTATAAGTCGGGGTATTTCCTGTGGGGGAAAGCCGTCGGGGTATCTCCGACGAACCGTGCCGTGAGTGTGACGGTCAATCATGTGCTCAGCCAGGCACACATCCTGGTCAAACCCGGAAATGGCTTTACGGAGGAGAGCCTGGCGGCGGCCGATGTGACGGTAACGCTCAACGGATTGCAGACACGCGCGTCTGTCGACCTGGCGACAGGGAAGGTGGTGGCAAACGGTAAACCGCAGGCTTTGCGTCCGCTGAAAGAACAAGCGGGCTACAAGGCACTCGTTGTCCCGCAGACGGTTGCCGTGGAAGGGTTGGTGACCATCACCATCGACGGCAAGGATTATAACCTGACGCAGGGGGAACAGCCCTCCGAGATGACCTTCCGTTCCGGCTATCGCCATACCTTCACCATCACGGTCAACAAGACAAGTAATGGAATCAATGTGGGCATCGGCGGTTGGGAAGACGACGGAGTGGACCACGGGGGAGTGGCTGAATGAACATCGGATGAACAGAAAGAATACAAGCTATGAAGAACATCATTTATCATTATATGGGGATTCTCTGTCTCGTCCTGTTGGGCGGGCTGTCCGCCTGCAAGGAAGAGACGGTCCTGTCGGGACAGGCAGAAAGAGTGCCGATTACCCTGTCAGGAGAGATTGACCAGCTGGCACTGACGCGTGTGGACGACGGCGGTTTCTGTGACGGTGACGTCATGGGCGTATATGTCGTCGATTACCAGGGGAATGTCCCCGGAATCTTGCAGGACGCCGGCAACCGTGCCACCAATGTAAAGCATACATTTGATGAGGCTGCCTACCGTTGGGATGCTGCCTACGACATCTATTGGAAGGACGAACATACTCCCGTCGACATTTATGGCTATTATCCGTTTGCTTCCCCCGGGGATGTCAATGCGTACGAGTTTACGGTACAGAAGGACCAGTCGCGTGCGGCCGAAGGAGGGGCACTGGGAGGTTATGAAGCCAGTGATTTCCTTTGGGGAAAAGCCGAGAAGATTGCTCCGACGGAGAAGGTCATCCGTCTGTCACTCCGTCACCGCATGAGTAATGCCCGCGTGACTCTTGCAAAAGGAGAGGGCTTTGCAGACGGTGAATGGGAGCGGCTGGAAAAGATGGTGCTGGTGAAGAATACCGTCCGCGATGCAACCATCGACCTGGCTACGGGGACGGTGACCCCCGTGGGGGACCCCGAAGAGACTGGAACCATCCCTTACACTCACGGGGGTGAATACCGCGCCATTGTCGTTCCACAGACGGTCCCTGCCGGGAAGGAGCTGTTCGTCCTGACTATCGGTGGAGTCAACTATACCTTTAAGAAGGCTGACGATTTCACTTATCAGGCCGGCAGGATGCATAACTTCACCATCCGGGTGGACAAGAAAAGTCCGGCAGGAGAGTATGTGTTCACACTGACGGGAGAGTCCGTCACGCCGTGGGAGGCGGACCTTGCTTCGCATGATGCGACGGCGAAGGAGTACATCATCATTGATTCGGAAGCGGGGCATTTGCGGGAGGCCATCCTTGCTGCCAATAAGGATTTTCGTGAACTGCGTAACCTGAAGATTACCGGTGAGATAAACGGAGTGGACTTTTACTTCATGCGCGACTCGATGGACTATCTGCAGTTCCTCAACCTGAAAGAGGTCAAGATAGCCCGTACGGACACGTTGCTCCACTATGGTACGGGTGCCTTGCAACGCCGTACGTACGATGAGGACGAGATACCCGAAGGGGCATTGGGAGGCAAGGAGAGCCTGTACCGTCTGATTCTGCCCGACCGCCTGAAAGTAATCAATTGTGCCGCCTTCGAAGGCTGCAAGAACCTTTCCGGTTCGTTGACTATTCCGGAGGGTGTGACGGATATCTATGCCGGTGCTTTCGTAGACTGCCAGTCGTTCACGGGGACACTCACCCTGCCCTCTACGCTGAAACGGCTGGGGCACGGGGAGGAGAAGTATTGGTATGGCGGTCCGTTCAAGAATTGCAAGTTTGCCTGTGAACTGAAACTGCCCACCGGGCTGGAGTACATTGGCGACAACTGTTTTGAGTTCTGTGCCAATCTGTATGGCAGCCTGCATCTGCCGGAGAACTTGCAACACATCGGCGATTATGCGTTTGCCGACTGTTCCGGACTGACCGGCAGCCTGGAGATTCCCCAAGGCGTGACGACTCTTATGGACAACGTGTTCGAACGTTGTGGCTTTGACGGGACCCTGCAACTGCATGACGGCATCACCACCATCGGCAAGCATGCATTCAGCAGATGCCATTTCAAGGGAGAGCTTGTCCTGCCGAAAGACTTGCTGGTGCTCAATGACTATGTGTTTGACGGATGCGACTTTTCGGGCGTGCTCGTCTTGCCGAAGAGGCTCCGTTCCATTGGAAACTATGTGTTCGGAAGTCCGGACGGGGGCTCCAACCGGCGTTTGTCGGGGATACTGGAAATTCCGGAAGAGGTACTGACCATCGGTCAGTATGCCTTCTATGAATGTAAGGGACTTGAAGGGATTGTCTTCTCTGCCGGGGTGGAGAGCATCATGAACAATGCGTTCTATATGTGTACCGGACTGGGCAGTATCGTTTGCAAGGGGACCGTTCCGCCTTATGTCCAGGGGAAAGCCTTTGACGGGGTGCCCAAGGACAACTTTGCCGTGGAGGTGCCCGAGTCGTCGGTGCAACAGTATCAGGCAGAACCGGGATGGAGTGAGTTCAAACGCATCACGGCTCATCATGAGCTGGTGTGCCGTCCTGCACTGGCTTGTGCCATCAATACCGAGTGCAAGCGTACGCTGGTGATTGACTCCGAGGGCGAGTGGACGGTGGACTCCATGCCGGACTGGTGCAGCCTGTCTGCTACGTCAGGCAACCGAAAGACCGAGCTGACACTGACCATCCATGCCATAAACCGAGGTGCACAACAGCGCACCGGCGAGATTGTCTTCCGTCTGACGGACAAGGATTATACCGCCCGATGCACTGTTTCCCAGTATGACTATGAATATGATGAAGATGAAGTGGTCACCTTGCAGCGTGCGACCAAGGGAAACGGGGTCAATCTGGTCTTCCTGGGAGATGGCTTCAACGCAGAAGACATTGCGCGCGGAGATTACCTGAAAGCCATGAAAGAGCAGGTGGAACATTTCTTCGCCATCGAGCCTTATACGACCTATCGCGACTACTTCAACGTCTATACGGCCATCGCCCTCTCTCCGGAGAGTGGAATCGGGACGGTCAATACAATCCGTTACTCCAAGTTTGGGACGACGTTCACGGGAGGAGTCGGTTTGCGGTGTGACTATGATGCCGTGTTCCAGTATGTGGTGGACATGCGCACTCCGGTAACCCGGGACAATCTCAACCGGACCTTGATTGTGATGACTCCCAACACGACCGATTACGGCGGCATCTGCCAGATGTGGGATGACGGTTCTGCCATTGCGTTCTGTCCCATGAGCGACTACGGTTACCCGTATGATGCACGCGGAGTCATCCAGCATGAGGCTGGTGGACATGGCTTTGGCAAACTGGGTGATGAATACATCTATCACAACGAATTCATAGACTTCTGTTCATGTACTTGTTGCGGACATGTCGAAGCCTTCAATGTGGCGAAAGCCAATGGTTGGTATGACAACCTGGCCCTGACGGGCAAGATGCACGAGGTGCCCTGGAGTCATCTCATCTTTGACGACCGTTATAGTGACATTGTAGACGTGTTCGAAGGAGGGTTCATGCACAATCGCGGGGTATGGCGTTCAGAGCAAAACAGCTGTATGAATAATGACATACCCTATTACAGTACCATCAGTCGCGAATCAATCGTGCGCCGTATCCTGACATACGCCGGCGAGGAATACACGTTCGAGAAATTTGTTGCCAACGACAAGCGCAGTGCCGGTGCTGCCACACGTGCTGTCGTTTCACCCTACGCCGGATATGGTGCCCGGGGAACTCATTATGCTCCGCAGATACATCGGGGCTCGCCTTCCATCCGCCGTTCGGTTCAGTAGTAAGATTAAATGAGGAAAACGATGAAAACAGTTCTATTTTTGAGTATAGCCTGGACTTTCCTGTCGGTAGCAGCCTGCACCGGACAGGAGGAGCCGGAAATGATGCAACCGGAAAGCACGGCAGACAGGATGCGGTTTGACGTCCGCTATCCGGAAGTCGGAACAGTGCCTTCCCGGGTTACGGACAATCACTTTGACTCCGGAGACAGCATCGGTCTCTACGTCGCTGTCTCCGGACAGCCGTTGGAGCCGGCAGGCAACGAGGTGAACAATGCTCCGCTGACGTGGAAGGGCACCTCCGGTTGGCAGGCTCCCCAACCCATCTATTGGAATGGAGGGACGTATGACGTATTTGCCTATTACCCTTACACGTCGTCCGTCACTTCCGTTGACGACTATCCTTTTGAAGTTGAGTTGGACCAGAACCGTCCTGCCACCGATGTGCGTCCGGGCGGATACGAGGCAAGTGATTTCCTCTTTGCCTCAGCCCGTGGTCAGGAGGCCGGAACAGAAGCCGTGACCTTGCAGTTCCATCACATCCTGAGCAAGCTTCAGGTCCGTCTGATCAAAGGAGAAGATTTTGAAGGCGAGCTGCCTGACGATGCTGAAGTCTATATCCATCATACTGTCCCCTCGGCAACCATTGACCTCAGTGTGGGGATTGCCACAAAATATGCCTATGGGTCCGAGCAGACGATTCGTGCCCGTTCCTTGGGTGGGCATAAATATGCTGCCATTATTGTTCCGCAACGGCTGCCCGGTCGTCGTCCTCTGTTGGAAGTAGTCATGAAAGGAGTATCTTATTTGGTTGAAAGCAGTTTTGTATTTAAGCCGGGCATAGAGCATGTGCTCTCCGTGGTCATCGACAAGAACCCCGAACAGGTGAAGATAGAAATCGGCGGGGAGATTGAGGCCTGGGAGCCGGTATAGGCAGATGGCACCTTCCAGTCCCGAGGTCCAGCCGGAAATTATCGGCGGGCGGGAAAAACAGTTTGACCGGGCATCCCGCCCTGCCTGATGATTCCGTGTTGTCGTCAGGCGAAAAATTCGGCAGATTCAGGGAAGGAGTTCCCATGAATATATGTACCTTTGCGGACTTTTAAATGATAGAGGTAATGTTTAGTGCTAAAACGAAAGGTTTTACGTGTGGCATCATAGCTGCCGTCACCTACGGGATGAATCCTTTGTTTACCCTTCCGTTGTATGAGGAAGGTCTGAATGCCGACTCCGTCTTGTTCTATCGCTATGGATTGGCAATTGTCTTGTTGGCCCTGTTGATGAAGTGGAAGGGCGAGTCGTTCCGGTTGCAGAAGAAGGAAATTATTCCTCTGGTACTTGCCGGGTTGATTTTCTCCAGTTCATCACTGCTGTTGTTTTTGAGCTATAACTATATGGATGCCGGCATTGCCTCGACCATCCTGTTCGTCTATCCGGTTCTGGTTGCTCTCATCATGATGATTTGCTTTCATGAACGCATCTCACCCATTGTGTGGGGAGGCATCCTATTGGCTTTGTGCGGTATCTCATTCCTTTCAAAGGGTACCGACGGTGCTCCATTGAGCCTGGTCGGTCTGGTCTTTGTCCTGTTGTCATCCTTGTCATACGCCGTTTATATTGTGGGCGTCAACCAGTCCATCCTGAAAAATATCTCCATCATGCGCCTGACTTTCTATGCGCTGGTCTTCGGAGTTTTGATTTATGTCGTCCGCCTGGACTTCTGCATGAACCTTGTGCCGGTGCGTTCGGTCGGCGGATGGTGCAATGTGTTGGCATTGGCTTCACTCCCGACGGTCGTCTCGCTGATGTGTACGACCACTGCCATTCATCACATAGGCTCCACGCCGACAGCCATTCTTGGTGCCTTGGAGCCGGTCACCGCCCTCTTCTTTGGGGTAACCTTGTTCCATGAGCAACTGACGCCGAAGATTATGTTGGGTATTCTGATGGTTCTGACCGCCGTCACTTTAATAGTTGTAGAAAAACCGGTGCGCGAGCGTTTGAGGCAACGCCTGAGGCACCTGCGATAAAATTCTGTTTGTCTATGAAGTCAGTCAAAGGGCTTGTTTACGCGATTGTGTCGTCCGCAACATTCGGACTTGTACCTTTTTTCGCATTGCCGGCTATCCATGCCGGGGTGGCAGTCAATACGGTTGTGTTCCTCCGTTTCTTTCTCTCGTTCCTGGCAATGGGAGTCGTCCTGTTGATAAAGGGAACCTCGTTCAAGGTAACAAAGAATGAATATAAGATGCTGTGTCTGCTCAGTATCTTCTATGCGGCAACTTCCATGTTGCTGACGCTTTCCTACCTGTACATTCCCAGTGGGATGGCAACAACCATCCATTTCCTCTATCCGGTTCTGGTGACACTGATTATGATATTGCTGTTCAAGGAACGTGGAAATTGGGTCATTTACCTGGCCACTGCACTGGCGGTGGTCGGTGTAGGCTTTCTGGGCAATTCCGGTGAGGGGGCAAACTTCAATACCGTCGGGCTGACTCTCGCCCTGATAACGGTCTGCACGTATGCCACCTATATTGTAGGTATCCAGAAGTTCCGCTTACGTGACATGGACGGGCTGAAGATGACCTTTTACGTCTTGCTCAATTGTGCCATTATCTTCTTCATCAATGTTCTGGTTCAGGATGGAAGCTTTTCGCCTATCCCCGATGTCTCGACAGGCATTCATCTGGTCCTGTTGGCATTGGTTCCTACGCTGGTGTCCGATTTGACCCTGATTCTTGCCGTGAAGCGGGTAGGCTCCACGACGACTGCCATTTTGGGTTGTATGGAGCCGTTGACGGCAGTGGTGATGGGTGTGACCTTCTTGGGCGAGACATGCAGCCTGTTGCAGGTTATGGGCATCGTCGTGGTACTGTTTGCCGTAATTCTGGCAATTGTGGGGACACAGTTGAAGCGTCAAAAGGAGAAAGCGGCTTGATGTTGCTGTTGGAAAACTGAAGGCTTTCAGGAGATAAATCATTCACTTTGAGAGCCGAAAATATAATGTTTTTTTATTTTTATCGGAGAGATTTTATATCTTTGCAAAAAATTTTCGAGATTATGGGAGTACATAACTTAAGCCCCGGTTACATTTTCGAATCAAGTTGGGAAGTATGTAACAAGGTGGGTGGCATATATACCGTTCTTTCAACAAGAGCAAAGACCCTGCATGAGAAGTTTGGAGATCACCTCTTTTTTATAGGACCGGATGTATGGAAAGGGAAGAGCAATCCCTTATTTTTAGAAGATGATGAGCTGTATAAAGAGTGGTTGTCAAGTGCCCGTGAGCAAGAGCAGCTGGAAATACGGGCAGGACGTTGGAACATTCCCGGGAAACCTGTTGTCTTCCTGGTTGACTTCAATGGCTTTTATGCAGTAAAGAATGAAATATACACGCAAGCCTGGCTCGATTTCAAGGTCGATTCACTGCATGCCTACGGCGATTATGACGAGGCTTCGATGTTTTCCTATGCAGCAGGAAGGGTTGTTGAAAGCTATTTCCGTTACCATAAGCTGACCGCTGCCGATCAGGTCATCTACCAGGCTCATGAATGGATGACCGGTCTGGGTGCCCTTTATATTCATAAGCATGTCCCTGAAATAGCAACCATCTTCACGACGCACGCTACTTCAATCGGCCGTTCCATTGCCGGCAATAACAAACCTTTGTATGATTATCTGTTTGCTTACAATGGCGACCAGATGGCTGAAGAGCTGAATATGCAGTCCAAACACTCCATAGAGAAGCAGACCGCACATCATGTCGACTGTTTTACAACTGTCAGCGAAATCACGGCCAATGAATGTCGGGAATTGTTGGACAAGCCGGTGGATGTAGTCTTGATGAACGGTTTTGAAGACGATTTCGTGCCGAAGGGCAACAGCTATGCAGCCAAGCGTAAAAAGGCACGTGCGGCTTTGCTCAATCTGGCAAACAAGCTGTTGGGGACAAATCTGGGCGATGATACGATTCTGGTAAGCACCAGCGGACGTTATGAGTTCAAGAACAAGGGACAGGATGTCTATCTGGAAGCCATGAACCGTTTGAACCGCGATAAAAACCTGAACAAGGATGTGGTTGCCTTTGTCACTGTCCCCGGTTGGGTCGGTGAACCTCGCGAAGACCTGAAAGAACGGTTGAACAGCAAGCAGACATTCGATACTCCTCTTTATTGTCCCTTCGTAACCCACTGGTTGCATGACATGAGTAATGACAAAGTGCTGGACCAGCTGAAATACCTGGGCATGGCGAATGCTCCGGCAGACAAAGTGAAGATTATCTTCCTTCCGTGTTATCTGGATGGGAACGATGGCATCCTGAATTTCTCCTATTATGATATTATCTTGGGCAACGACCTGACGATTTATCCTTCCTATTACGAACCGTGGGGATATACCCCGCTGGAGAGTATCGCTTTCCACGTACCGACCATTACGACCGATCTGGCAGGTTTCGGGTTGTGGGCAAACTCCTTGAAGACAGATGGCAGCTATAGTACGTTGGCTGACGGGGTGAAAGTGATCCACCGTTCGGACTATAACTATTCAGAAGTGGCGGATGCCATCAAGGATACGGTGACGGATTTCTCCCATCTTTCAGACAAGGAGATAAAGGATATACGGAAACGGGCTGCCGCCATTTCGGAGAAGGCATTGTGGAAACACTTCATCGAATATTATTACGACGCATACGATGTGGCTTTGCAGAAAGTGAAAGCCCGTCTGTCTTGAGATGCAATTAAAAATAGAACTAAACAAATAACTTCGATTTATTATGAAAGTCAAGATTAGTAACGCAAATATTCCAAGTTGGAAAGAGGTTACTGTAAAGTCTAGAATCCCTGATGAACTGAAGAAGTTGTCGGAACTCTCACGCAACATGTGGTGGTCGTGGAATCATGAGGCAACGGATCTGTTTGAGGATTTGAACCCTGCTCTTTGGAAAGAAGTTGGTCAGAACCCGGTTTTGTTGCTGGAGCATTTGAGCTACGAACAGTTGGAAGAGCTGGCAAAGGATAAAGTCATCCTTAAGCGCATGGATGAGGTCTATGATAACTTCCGTGCTTACATGGATGTGGAACCGGACAAGACCCGTCCTTCCGTGGCTTATTTCTGTATGGAATATGGTTTGAGCCATGTGCTGAAAATTTATTCAGGTGGTTTGGGTATATTGGCCGGCGACTACATGAAGGAGGCTTCGGACAGTAATGTCAACATGTGCGGTATTGGTCTGCTCTATCGTCATGGCTATTTTACCCAGACGTTGGCAATGGACGGACAGCAGATTGCAAACTATGAAGCCCAAAATTTCGGAAGCTTGCCGATTGAGCGCGTCATGGACAAGAATGGCCAGCCGTTGGTTGTGAAGGTTCCTTACATGAACTATTGGGTACATGCTTATATCTGGCGCGTGAATGTGGGCCGTATTCCTTTGTACCTGATGGATACGGACAATGAGATGAACAGTGAGTTTGACCGTCCGATTACTTCACAGCTGTATGGTGGTGACTGGGAAAACCGTCTGAAGCAGGAGATTCTGCTGGGTATCGGTGGTATGCTGACGCTGGAAGCTTTGGGTATTGAGAAGGATATCTACCACTGTAATGAGGGTCACGCCGCTCTTTGTAACTTGAAACGTCTGTGCGATTTCGTAGAGAAGGGTCTGACTTTCGACGAAGCACTCGAACTGGTTCGCTCTTCTTCCCTCTACACGGTACATACTCCGGTTCCTGCCGGTCACGATTATTTTGACGAAGGTCTGTTTGGCAAGTATATGGGCGGTTACCCGCAGATGTTGGGCATCAGCTGGGATGACTTGATGGATTTGGGCCGTATGAACCCGGGTGACCACAACGAACGGTTCTGCATGTCAACTTTTGCTTGCAACACATGTCAGGAAGTGAACGGTGTGAGCAAATTACACGGTAAAGTGTCTCAGGCGATGTTTGCCGGTATCTGGAAAGGATATTATCCGGAAGAGAACCATGTCGGCTATGTGACGAACGGTGTACACTTCCAGACCTGGTGTGCTACGGAGTGGCAGGATTTGTATAACAGACATTTCGATGCCCACTTCTTGTCTGATTTGTCAAACCCGAAGATTTGGGAGAAGATTTACGATGTACCCGATGAAGAGATTTGGGCTACCCGTCAGATTCTGAAGAAGAAACTGATTGACTACATCCGCAAGTCGTTCCGTGAAGACTGGTTGAAGCGTCAAGGTGATCCCTCTCGTGTCGTTTCGGTGATGGAGAAGATCAACCCGAATGCCCTGCTCATCGGTTTCGGACGTCGTTTCGCTACCTATAAGCGCGCCCACTTGTTGTTTACCGATTTGGACCGTTTGGCAAAAATCGTGAACAATCCCGATTATCCCGTACAGTTCCTCTTTACCGGTAAGGCTCACCCGCATGATGGAGCCGGTCAGGGCTTGATCAAACAGATTGTTGAGATTTCCCGCCGTCCCGAGTTCCTGGGCAAGATTATCTTCCTGGAGAACTATGACATGAAGTTGGCACGTCGCCTGATTTCAGGTGTGGATATTTGGTTGAACACGCCGACCCGTCCGCTGGAAGCATCCGGTACATCGGGTGAAAAGGCTTTGATGAATGGTGTCATCAACTTCTCCGTGCTCGATGGCTGGTGGCTGGAAGGCTACCGCGAAGGTGCCGGATGGGCTTTGACGGATAAACGTACCTATGAAAATCAGGCATATCAGGATGAACTGGATGCTGCTACCATCTACAGTCTGCTTGAGACAGAAATTCTGCCGTTGTATTATGCCCGCAACCGGAAAGGCTATTCAGAAGGTTGGGTACGTACCATCAAGAATTCGATTGCACAGATTGCTCCTCACTACACCATGAAGCGTCAATTGGATGATTACTATGAGAAGTTCTACTGCAAGGAGGCTGCCCGTTATCACCACCTGCTGGAAGACAACTATGCCAAGGCAAAAGAACTTGCAGCATGGAAGTTGGCTGTAGCTGAACGTTGGGACAGCATTCAGGTCATCTCGACAGCACGTTCGGAAGCGTTGCTTGAAGGAGGCGTTGAGAGCGGCAAGGAATATACAATGACGCTCGTATTGGATGAGAAAGGTCTGAATGACGCCATCGGTGTAGAGCTGGTAACCATGCATAAGGACAAGGATGGTCAGGAGCACATCTACTCGGTAGAACCGATGGAAGTCGTGAAGCAGGAAGGCAACTTGTACACCTTCCAGTGTGTGCATGTGCTGAACAATGCCGGAAGCTTCAGCCTTTCCTACCGTATGTTCCCGAAGCATCCTGAATTGCCTCATCGTCAAGACTTCTGCTATGTACGCTGGTTTACTTGATTAGAAGCTTGCTTGAAACATAAATAGAGGTGCCGTGACAAAGGTGTTGCCAAAAGAAGCAGCCTGTTGTCACGGCACTTTTTTTATGCCTGCGCCGCTGGATGCATGGCTTTTCCTTTACCCTGCTGAATAGAGGTGCTTATTGCGTATGAAGATTGGGAATCTGGAGAGAGAATTATGGGCAGGAATACCATGGAACGGAGTATTGTGTACGTATGACACCCTAAAAATAATTGCATTTTATCGCACTAAAACTTTTGAATTGATATTATAACTCTTATATTTGCGAGGTAGTAATTAATACAATTCTGAAATAAACTAACAAATGGAAAGGGAAAATATGGTACAAGATTTATCAATGTTACAGGAGTTCTATGAAGCGTATGCGGCTAAAATCGGGAGAATTAGAGAGAAATTAGCTCGCCCGCTGACTTATGCGGAGAAAATATTATATACACATCTCTATGATGACGCAGACTTACGCTCGTTCAAACGGGGAGAAGATTATGTGAATTTTCGACCCAATCGCGTGGCCATGCAGGATGCAACGGCGCAGATGGCTCTCCTGCAATTCATGAATGCAGGAAAAGACCGGGTGGCTGTTCCGTCAACGGTTCATTGTGATCACCTCATTCAAGCCTATCGTGGAGCCAAAGTCGATTTGCCTGAGGCACTGACTACGAATAAGGAGGTCTACGACTTCCTGCAATCGGTTGCTTCCCGTTACGGTATCGGATTCTGGAAGCCCGGAGCCGGTATCATTCACCAGGTCGTGCTGGAAAATTATGCTTTCCCCGGCGGTATGATGGTTGGAACTGACTCGCATACTCCCAATGCCGGTGGACTGGGTATGGTTGCAATCGGAGTAGGAGGGGCTGATGCCGTTGATGTAATGACCGGGATGGAATGGGAACTGAAGATGCCACGCCTTATCGGTGTGCACCTCACCGGCAAACTCTCCGGTTGGGCATCTCCAAAGGATATTATTCTCAAACTGGCAGGTATCCTTACCGTAAAGGGTGGAACAAATGCCATCATTGAATATTTCGGTGAAGGGGCTGACAGCCTGTCTGCTACCGGTAAGGCTACCATCTGTAACATGGGAGCCGAGGTAGGAGCAACCACTTCACTTTTCCCCTATGACGAATCGATGGCTGTTTACCTTCGTGCAACCGGACGTGATGTCGTAGCACGTATGGCAGATGATGTGAAGGGAGACCTGCGTGCCGATGCCGAAGTTACTGCGAATCCGGAGCAGTATTATGATCGTGTGATAAACATCGACCTTTCAACCTTGGAACCTTATATTAATGGTCCGTTTACTCCTGATGCAGCTTGTCCTATTTCGGAGTTTGCCCGTAAGGTAAAGGAGAATGGCTACCCGCAGCGGATGGAGGTGGGCTTGATTGGTTCGTGTACCAACTCGTCCTACCAGGACCTGAGTCGTGCAGCTTCTTTGGCACGTCAGGTGCAGACGAAGCATCTGCAGAGCGCATCGCCTCTGATTGTGAATCCCGGTTCGGAGAAAATACGTGCAACAGCTTTACGTGACGGTTTGATCGAACTCTTCCAAGAGATGGGAGCAACCGTCATGACCAATGCCTGTGGTCCCTGTATCGGACAATGGAAGCGGGTGGGCGATGCAACTCGTCCCAACTCCATCGTGACTTCGTTCAACCGGAACTTTGCCAAACGGGCTGATGGAAATCCGAATACGCATGCCTTTGTTGCCTCCCCTGAACTGACGGTGGCACTGACGATTGCCGGAGACCTTTGCTTCAATCCGTTGACTGATACCTTGGTGAACAAGGACGGTGAGGCTGTCCGCTTGGATCCTCCTCAGGGAGATGAATTGCCGAAGGCAGGATTTGCTCGGGGCAGTGAGGGATATGTCGCTCCGACCGGTGCCGGACAGGAGGTTGTCATTGCTCCTGACTCGAAGCGTCTGCAACGGTTGATGCCTTTCCCTGCATGGGATGGCAATGATTTGCTCAATATGCCGCTGTTGCTGAAGGCGAAAGGGAAGTGTACGACCGATCATATTTCCATGGCCGGACCGTGGTTGCGTTTCCGTGGACACTTGGAGAATATTTCCGATAACATGCTGATGGGCGCAGTGAACGCATTCAATGGGGAAACCAACAGCGTGTGGAACCGTCTGACCGGTCAGTATGAGGCTGTATCGGCTGTCGCTAAACAATACAAGGCTCAAGGCATCTCTTCGATTGTTGTGGCTGAGGAGAACTACGGCGAAGGTTCCAGCCGTGAACATGCTGCAATGGAACCGCGCTTCCTCAATGTGAAGGTTATTCTGGCCAAGAGTTTTGCCCGCATTCATGAGACCAATCTGAAGAAACAGGGAATGCTTGCCCTTACATTCGTAGACAAGGCGGACTATGACCGTATCCGCGAAAAGGACCGCCTCTCGGTTATCGGCTTGAAGGAGTTTGCACCCGGACGTCCCTTGCAGGTACGTGTATTGCATGAGGATGGGACTGAAGAAACATTTGCTGCACAGCATACTTATAATGAACAGCAGATTGCCTGGTTCCGTGCCGGATCGGCTTTGAATGCAAACCAACACAAATAGAATAAAAGTAGCACCCATCATGGTGTGAGTATTTACGATACATATATAATAAGGAGAAGAAGACAGAAAATGAGTAAGATTACCAAATCAGCAGACGGGACACTTCATGTGCCCGATTGCCCTACCATTCCTTATATTACCGGAGATGGTGTAGGAGCAGAGATAACGCCGGCAATGCAGCTTATTGTCGATGCCGCAGTGAAAAAGGCTTATGAGGGACGTCGGTCCATCGAGTGGATAGAGGTCCTGGCAGGAGAGAAGGCTTACAATGCGACCGGTTCGTGGCTTCCTGATGAGACGATGGAAGCTTTCAAGACGTATTTGGTGGGAATTAAAGGTCCTTTGACTACTCCTGTAGGAGGAGGCATACGTTCGCTGAATGTAGCACTCAGACAGACACTCGATTTGTATGTTTGTTTGCGTCCGGTGCGCTGGTACCGGGGCGTGGTGTCTCCGGTTAAGGAGCCGCAGAAGGTCGACATGCATATCTTCCGTGAAAATACGGAAGACATTTATGCCGGGATCGAGTGGGAGGCAGGTACTCCTGAAGCGAAGAAGTTCTACGATTTCATTCATAATGAGATGGGCGTTACGAAGGTACGCTTCCCCGAGACCTCATCGTTCGGTGTGAAGCCGGTTTCGAAAGAGGGAACGGAGCGACTTGTTCGTGCTGCATGCCGTTATGCCCTGGAACACGGATTGCCTTCGGTAACTCTCGTTCATAAGGGAAATATCATGAAGTTTACCGAAGGGTGTTTCCGCAAATGGGGGTATGAGTTGGCTGAACGTGAGTTTGGCGACGCTTTGGCTGACGGGCGCCTGGTAATGAAGGACTGCATCGCTGATGCCTTCTTGCAGAATACATTGCTGAAGCCCACGGAATATTCGGTAGTGGCAACGCTGAACCTCAATGGAGACTATATCTCCGACCAGCTGGCTGCCATGGTGGGAGGTATTGGCATCGCACCGGGAGCAAATATCAATTACAACTCCGGACATGCCATCTTTGAGGCAACACACGGAACGGCACCTGCTCTTGCCGGACAAGATGCGGTCAATCCTTGTTCACTGGTCCTCTCGGCTGTGATGATGCTTGAATACATGGGCTGGAAGGAGCCTGCCGCACTGATTACCCGGGCATTGGAAGACAGCTTCTCGCAAGGTCGTGCAACACGCGATCTGGCACGTTTCATGGACGGTGGCGTAGCACTCCCGACCTCGGTATTTGCCCAAGAGATAGTAAAACGTATTGTTGACTAAAGGATGAAAGCGTCAGCCGACAAGTGGTCAGGCAGGTCTCTGACTGTTGCGGTGGCTGCTTGTCGCTGGTGACTTCGTCCGCTAAAAGAATCTAACCCATAAAAATCCAGAGAGATGAAGAAAGAATATTTAGTTTACAAGCTTTCGGAGGATGTGAAAGACTGTACCCGTATCGATACGGAGCTGTTCTCCAAATATGACGTGAAGCGTGGCTTACGCAACGAAGACGGTACCGGCGTGCTGGTTGGTCTGACGAAGATAGGTAATGTGGTCGGATACGAACGTATTCCCGGCGGAGGACTTAAGCCCATTCCCGGTAAGCTCTATTATCGGGGCTATGATTTGGAAGACATCGCCGGAAACATCCTGAAGGAGAAACGGTTCGGCTTTGAGGAAGTGGCTTACCTGATGCTCTCGGGCAAACTTCCCGATAAGGAAGAGCTGGCTAACTTCAAGGAGTTGATTAATGAGAATATGCCGCTCGAACAGAAGACAAAGATGAATATCATCGAATTGGAAGGAACGAACATCATGAACATCCTTGCACGGAGTGTGCTGGAGATGTACCGATTTGACCCCAAGGCTGATGATACCTCACGCGACAACCTCGTCCGTCAGAGCATCGAACTGATATCGAAGTTCCCCACCATCATTGCGTATGCCTACAACATGTTGCGCCATGCGACCTTCGGGCGTTCACTCCATATCCGCCATCCGCAAGAGAACCTTTCGATTGCCGAGAACTTCCTTTATATGCTGAAGCACCGCTATACCGAGCTTGATGCACGGATGCTGGACCTTCTGCTTGTGCTCCAGGCAGAGCACGGTGGTGGTAATAACTCTACTTTCACCGTACGTGTCACCTCATCCACAGGAACAGATACCTATTCGGCAATTGCTGCGGGTATCGGTTCGCTCAAGGGCCCTCTTCACGGAGGTGCGAACCTGCAGGCGGCAGCCATGTTTGACCACCTGAAAGAGGCTATTCATGACTGGACCAATGCCGATGAAATCGACACTTACTTTACTCGCATGCTGAATAAGGAGGTTTATGACAGGAAGGGGTTGATTTATGGTATCGGCCATGCCGTATATACCATCTCCGACCCGCGTGCACTCCTTCTGAAGGACCTGGCACATGCCTTGGCAAAGGAAAAGGGCAGGGAAGAAGAGTTTGCTTTCCTGGAGCTGCTTGAGGAACGCGCGATTGACACCTTCTATCGTGTGAAGAACAACGGCAAGACAGTCAGCAGCAACATTGACTTCTTCTCCGGATTCATCTATGAGCTTATCGGACTTCCTCGCGAGATCTACACGCCTCTGTTCGCGATGGCCCGTATCGTGGGATGGTGTGCACACCGCAATGAGGAACTGAACTTCGAAGGCAAACGTATCATCCGTCCGGCATACAAGAATGTGCTTGATACGGTTGAGTATGTTCCTTTGGCTCAACGGTAAGTGTAACGACCGGAGAACTGTTTCGATATAGTTTCTAAAGTACAGGGTTCTTGAGTTTGTACAGGCAGGTTGGGAAATCTGGGATGACCAGATTGTAGGATAGTCCCTTCTGACCTGCCTGACATACTCAAGAACCCTTCATTTTATTTGGCCATGGACGGCACGCCAACCGTTCCACCCAGGTGGCAATTGTCCACCTTGACACCGATGGTGTTGGAGAAACTCAATGCGGTCTTTACTTCCCCAATGTTCACCCGGTTGAAAGTCACGTCGGTGATAGGCTTTGCTTCCGTGCCCTGAAGCACCAGTCCTGCGGCGCGGACCTTGCGGCAACGCAGGTTGTCGACATGGATGCCTGATACCTCCGTGAAGTGTACGTTGTCCAGTCCCTCTCCTCCATACATGGAAGTCACATAGAACAGGTCTTCCACTTCATCAAACTCACAGTTGTTCACATAAATGTCGCGGATGAAGCCTCCACGGTCAGGATTCGTCTTGATGTAGATGCCTCGTTTGCAATAGCCTGCATACGTGCAGTCTTCTATGAAGATGCGTTGCACGCCTGCTGACATCTCGCTGCCCAGGACTACGCCGTGCAGTCCCTTGAACTTGCAGTGGCGGATGATGATGTTCTCTGAGGGAGTGGCGGTTGTCCAGCCGTCGTTGTCTCGTCCGCATTTGATGGCTACATTGTCGTCGCCATTGTTGAATTCGATGTCCTCGATCAGGACATTGCGTGTATATTCAGGGTCAATTCCGTCATTGTTGACCAGCTTGGCATCATAGCGCAAGCCGCGGCAGATGACATTCTCTGATTTCAGCAGGTGAATGCACCAGAAAGGCGCGTTCGTGATGAATACCCCCGAGAGGGTGATGTTCCGGCAGTTGAAGAATTGGATGAGTTGCGGACGCAGCCAGTAGCCTTCGCCGAAGTTGCGCTCGGCAACGGGGACCTCTTGATGGTTCATCTGACGGCTGAGCTGCTGTCCCTCACGTTGCTTGCTGCGCCAGGTGGCAAACGTGCTTCCGGCATTGCCGTCAATGGTTCCCCGCCCTGTGATGGCGACATTCTCCAGTCCATAGCCGTAGATGAACGGACTGTAGTTCTGTACGAACGTTCCTTCCCAACTGGTCTTTACCAGCGGCAGATAACTCGACGGTTCGGGCGAGAACTTCAGTGTGGCATCTTCCTGAAGCTCCAGGTTGACATTGCTCACAAAATGGATAGGTCCTTCCAGCCAATAGGTACCTGCCGGTACGACAATACGGGCTCCACCCACCTTGGCAGCCCGTTTCATGGCTTTGTCGAAGGCAGGCTTGCAGTCCGTCTTTCCATCTCCTTTGGCGCCGAAAGAAGTGATGGTCAACGTACGTTCAGGAAGGGAAGCCCCGGTGATTTGCGCCAGGATGGCGTCGCGTTGGGCAATACGTAGAGAGTCATTGGCTGCCGATGCGGCGAGAGACAGCAGAAACAGTCCGCCCAGCAACAGCCAGTTACGCATGTGTTTGTTGGTCATAGTACTTTGTTTTTAGTTGTATAACTTAGGATTGAAGTCTCCAAAGATAGTAAACTTGAAGGATTCATCCCCTTTTCAAGTCGCCTTTTATCCGTCTTTTTGTCCGGATGCGGAGAGTTGCCTCTATCGTCTCAAAATAGCCAACAGGTGATGCCCGATTGTCGATTAGAAAACTTACCTTTGCAACTGTTAAACCAAACCTCATGAAAACAGAAACAAACCAGCTCACCACTCTCCGCAAAGGCATCGTCGGCGTTCAGTTCCTCTTCGTTGCCTTCGGTTCTACGGTGCTTGTTCCCTTGCTTGTAGGGCTTGACCCTTCGACGGCGCTTTTTACGGCAGGCATCGGTACTCTTATTTTTCATCTTGTCAGCAAAGGCAAAGTTCCTATCTTTCTCGGTAGCAGCTTTGCCTTTATTGCACCTATTGTCAAAGCTACCGAGCTTTATGGACTTTCCGGGACGTTGTTTGGACTCACGGGCGTGGGTCTCGTCTATTTCCTGATGAGTGCGCTTGTCCGTTGGCAGGGCATTGCCGTCATCAACCGTCTCTTTCCTCCGGTAGTCATTGGTCCCGTCATCATCCTCATCGGTATTTCGTTGGCAGGTACCGGGGTTCAGATGGCGGAAGCCGACTGGCCCCTTGCCCTCATCTCACTGGCTGTAGCTGTGCTCGTCTCGGTCAAGGGGCGCGGGTTGCTTCGTCTGATTCCCATTTTCTGCGGAATTGTTGCCGGTTACCTGGTTGCCCTTGCTACCGGGGACGTGGACCTGACCGGTGTGCGCGAAGCAGCCTGGATTGGTCTTCCCCGTTTTGTACATCCGACGGTCTCCTGGGAGGCACTCCTGTTCATGCTCCCCGTTGCCATTGCTCCTGTGATTGAGCATATCGGCAATATCTATGTGGTCAATACGGTGGCACAAAAGGACTTTGTCAAGGATCCCGGGCTGCACCGAACCCTTCTCGGCGATGGCCTTGCCTGTTTTGCCGCAGGCATCCTGGGCGGTCCTCCCGTTACCACGTATGCCGAGGTTACAGGTGCCATGTCGATTACCAAGGTCACCCATCCGCAGGTCATCCGTATTGCTGCCGTTGCCGGCATCGTCTTCTCGCTTGTCGGAAAAGTGAGTGCTCTGCTGAAGTCGATTCCCGGTCCTGTCCTGGGAGGTATCATGCTCTTGCTTTTCGGAACCATTGCCACGGCGGGGGTTGCCAATATCCAGCAACATAAGGTTGACTTGTCTAATACGCGTAACATTGTTATTTTCTCCCTTACGCTGACCGTTGGAATTGGAGGAGCGACTTTCACCTGGGGTGAATTCTCGCTATCCGGTATCGGCCTGGCGGCGATCGTCGGCGTCATCCTCAACCTCATCCTGCCCAAGAGCAAAGATTAAGGTAACCATCCGGTGAGGTGTTCCTCTTATCCGGCTATCACATGTATTCCCTGTCGGTCATTCACTGCCTGAAGTCTTTTCCTGATATGAGACTGAACTTCAGACGGTGAATGACCGATTCGTTTATAGATGCTGAAAAGTGATTCATAATCAGTTGTTTCCTCCTGTCTGTATCCTGAAATGACAGTCCCAATCGGAAGTCCATATTCTGGGACTGCGAGTTCCAGGCTTTGGGACTGCGAGTTCCAGGCTTTGGGACTGCGAGTTCCAGGCTTTGGGACTGTGAGTTCCAGGCTTTGGGACTGTGAGTTCCACGGCGTGGGACTGTGATTTCCACGGCGTGGAACTGTGATTCCCACGGCGTGGAACTACGATTCCCACGACGTGGAACTGAAAGCTTGGACTTCGTTTCGTTAGAATGGCTGGCGCATGGTTCGTGTCAGTACAAAGTCTGTGTCCAGAAGGTAATCAATGGTAAAGCGCTCCCGGCTGTCGCGAAGGTCTTCTCCCGTCAGCTGACCTTGGGAAGCAAGGGTGAAAGGATGGATACGGAGGTGGTGGAGGAAGTCTGTGTCTTCTTGCCGGCGAAGGAGCTTGTACAGAGTCTCCTTGCTGCTCCAATGTAGTACGGCTGCCGTCAGTGGAGCGCCCTCGGCATGTTCGTCCGGATGCATGAATCTGGCACTCAGGCGGAGGGCTTTGGGAGAAAGGCGTTCGATGTCGATGCTCACGTCGTGATGCGGATGCCAGCATAGCGCGACGTAGCCGTCGGTGTGGGAGATGCTGATGGAGTAAGTGCCGTCCGTCAGATAAGGTCTGCCGTCGGGAGTGTAAGCCACCGGGTGTTCTGTCTTCCAGCAGTTGAACATCAACGTGCGGACGGCGAGGCGCTCTAACTTACGCTTGGGATGAGCTTGAAACTGTGACAATTCCTGCAGGTAGGCTCCTTCCGCCGGTAACAGGGAGCGTAGTGTCGCTTCCGTTTCCGTTACCTTCCAGACGGCCCATCCGCCGTCGTCAGTCAGGGGTGCTGAACGATAGAGAGGCATGGGGAGCGAATCAGGAATGAGCTGTTTCCTCGTCTTTACCCGGAAGAGGGGACAAGGTGACTTTTACTTTCAGGATGCGCCGTTCATCCATTTCCAGGATTTCGAAGGTGAAGTTGCGGTACGTCAGTTTCTCGTGCCGTTTGGGGAACTCGCCCTTCAGTTCCAGCAGAAGCCCGGCCAAGGTATCGGCTTCTCCGACCACATCCTCAAAGCTGTCTTCATCGATCCCGACAATCTTGTAGAAGTCGGACAGGAGCGTCTTGCCTTCAAAGATGTAGGTCGAGTCGTTGAACTTGATGTAGGTGCGCTCGTCTTCATCGTATTCGTCGTTGATTTCGCCCACGATTTCCTCGATGATGTCTTCCATGGTGACCAGTCCCGATGTTCCTCCGAACTCGTCGACGACGATGGCCATGTGCACCTTGTTCTGCTGGAACTCGCGTAGCAGGTCGTCGAGCATCTTGGTTTCAGGAACAAAGTAAGGAGGACGTATCAGTGACTGCCAACGGAAGGTGTTTCCCTTGTCCAGGTGCGGCAGCAGGTCCTTGATATAGAGGATGCCTTTGATGTTGTCGCGTGACCGTTGGTAGATGGGGATGCGCGAATAGGCATTGTCGATGATGCAGCGGATTACTTCCGGGAAGGGAGTCTGTATGTCCAGGCCGACGATGTCGGGACGGGGTGTCATGACTTCCTTAGCGGTCTCTCCTCCAAAGCGGATGATGCCTTGCAACATGCTTTGTTCGTCGGATATGTCGTTCTTGTCCGTCAGCTCCAGTGCCTGCGAGAGTTCGTCGACCGAGATGTTGTAGTTCTCCTTGACCACTACCTGGTTGACCGTCCGATGGGCACGTATCAACACTCCGGAGACGGGGCGGAAGAGGCGTCGGAAGAAGGTGAGGAAGGGGGAGGCCGTACGACAGACGGGCAAGGCATGCCGGGCGGCATAGGTCTTGGGCATGATTTCCCCGAACAGGAGAATCAGAACCGCCAGGATAAGGGTATTGAAGAAGAGGGTGAGAGCAGCCGGCACGCCGTAATCGAGCGACTGCATGAGCACATGGTTGCCCAGGATGATGAAAGCGACGTTGATGAAGTTGTCGGCAATGAGCAGGGTGGCGGGCAGGCGTTCCGAATCCTTCAACAGGGAGTGGATGCGCCGGTAGGCGGCTGATTCCCCCTGTTCAATCCGGTTGCGTTCGCCCGGTGTGAGCGAGAAGAAGGCTGTTTCAGAGGCCGACACCATGCCCGAAGCCATGAGCAGGAGCAGGGTCAGCAGAAGGATGAACCACGTCCCCACATCGGGCATGGTTACTGTCACTTGGTTGGCAATGTCTGTCCAAAAGCGCGAATACGAATCTGAGTCCAAAACTGATGAATTAGTGAAACAATAGGGTTAGAAGGGCAAGCCGTCGTTGCTGTCAGTAGCCTCCGAAGCCGTTGCCGTGTTCGGTTCAGCGGACGCCGTCGCCGTGTTGGCAGGAGCGGCAGGGCGCGGCGAGGAGCACATCTCCATCACGTCGGCATAAATCTCGACGACGGAGCGGCGGATTCCGTTATGGTCGTCATACGTGCGGGGACGGAGTTTCCCTTCGATGTAGAGCTTGTCGCCTTTATGCACATATTTCTCAGCCACTTGTGCCAATCCTCTCCATAAGATGATGTTGTGCCAGTCGGTGCGGTCCGGGACTTTTGTCCCGTTGGGCAGTGTATACCCCCGTTCCGTGGTGGCAAGCGGAAAAGTTGCTACAGCGACACCACCGTCCAGGTATCTCACTTCCGGGTCTTTCCCGACGTTTCCTAACAATATGACTTTATTTACTGACATGTTTATAGGGTATTTAAAGTATGTCCGCCAAAGTTAACGCATTTTGTGGAAGGGGACAAACAAATGGTGTGAATATGTCATGACGTCCTCACCGCACCTTGTGTGCCATGAACCAGCGGTGGGTGAGCAGCAGGTAGAACACGAGTGCTCCGGCAAGTATCCACAGGCATACCCAGTAGCTTTCCAAGGGGTCGGGGAAGACCGTGTATCCCAGGAACAGTCCCAGTCCGATACCCAGTTCCCAGGCAAACATGTACGAGGTGTTGGCAGAGCCGCGCTCACAGTGATGGGACAGCTTGATGAAGAACACCAGCAGACGGGCTACGGTCAGTCCGATACCCATGCCTATCAGGATGGAGGAAGCATAGAAGGCGGGAGTCCCTTCGCGGAATATCAGGAGCAGCAGTCCGGCAGCCCACAGGATGTTCCCACTGACGATTTCCGAGCGGATGTCGGCATTGAGGAACACAAAATGCAGGGCGAGCAGTGCCAGGCAGAAGCCAACCATGATGAAGACGTAGAACTCGTAACGGTGGATGGTTCCGAGCAATATGCCGGTGACGGCAGCGACCGGGATGGTCTGCAGGAACATCAGCCATCCGTTGGGCAACCAGAAGCGGTCGAGGGAGAACTTCGGGGGACACAAGGGAGCCCGGAAGGGAACCTTCAGACAAAGGACGCACAGGCAGGCTAACATGCCGATGACGAAGGAAGCGATAAAGACGTTGTGGAATCCGAACAGGTATTGTACGAGCAAGCCCATCAGCGGCCCGACGGACAGTCCCAGGCGTCCGAACCAGGCAAATGCATTGTTCACATCCGTGCGGTGGGGAGAGGTCGTCAGGTCGATGGCAAGTGTGCTGCCCGACGCCATGAGTGCCACGCCTTGCAGCATGCCCTGTACGACACGCAATGCGACGACCCAGCCCAGAACGGGAACCCAATAGAAACCCAGGGAACAGGCTGCTACACCCAGGAGCCCCCAGGCGCAGACGCTTTTCCGGGGGAAACGGTCAACCAGGTAGTTGAAGAACGGGCCCAGCATGAAGGCGACCAGGCCGGAAAGGGCGAGGATGCCGCCTATCTCAAACGAATTGGCACCATACCTCACCACCAGCCATACGGGGAGGGTCGGGATGAGCATATAGAGCGAGGTAGACAAGAGCAGGTGCGACAGGCAAATCAGCCAGATGTTGTTTGTCCAGAGTCTTGTCCGCTGCGGTCGTTGCGAACCGGTCACAGGTGTTTCCATGTGCTTAATAGTGTTCATTCTCGTTAGGGAAATCTCCGTCTTTCACGTCGCGGATGTATTGTCCGACGGCATCTGTCATGACCGTATGAAGGTCGGCATAGCGCCGGAGGAATTTCGGATGGAAGCCGTTGTTCATGCCCAGCATGTCGGTGACCACGAGCACCTGACCGTCCACATCGCTTCCGGCACCGATACCGATGACCGGGATGTGCAGTTCGGCAGTGACACGTGCCGCCAGCGTTGCCGGAATCTTCTCCAGAACGAGTGCAAAGCAACCGGCTTCTTCCAGCAGGTGTGCATCGTGGAGCAACTTCTGGGCTTCGGTATCCTCTTTGGCACGTACGCCGTACGTCCCGTATTTGTTGATGGATTGCGGCATGAGTCCCAAGTGTCCCATGACCGGTACTCCGGCATTGATTATCTTGCGTATGACATCGATGAACTCTTCCCCGCCTTCCAGCTTAAGGGCATCGGCTCCGGTTTCCTTCATCATGCGGACGGCCGTTGCCACACCGTCGTAAGGAGCAGCCTGGTAAGAGCCGAAAGGCATGTCGATGACCACGAGCGCACGCCGGGTGCCCCGCACCACGGAACGTCCGTAGACAATCATTTCATCGACGGTGATGGGGAGGGTCGTGGCATTGCCTGCCATGACATTGGAGGCAGAGTCGCCTACGAGGATGACATCCATACCGGCCCCGTCGACGATGGAGGCGGTAGTGAAGTCGTAGGAAGTCAACATGGAGATTTTCTCACCATTCTCTTTCATTTCCAGCAACCGGTGAGTAGTCACTTTCTTCGTATCATTGCAAATATAGCCTGACATGATTTTTTAGTCGTTTTGTTAGATAAATGTGCAAGAGCTTCTTGTAAAGCGGATGCAAAGTTATACTTTTTGTGTCATTGCCGTATGAGTGCGTGCATCTTTTCAACGCTGAAGCCTGTGAAGTCGGGGATGACCACGTCTGCCAGGTCGCGGATGGCGGCTTCGGGATTGGTGGTAGACAGGCCGATGACGGTCATTCCGGCACGTCTGCCTGCCAGCAGTCCGTTGAACGAGTCTTCGAAAACGAAGCAACGTTCGGGCACAGTGCCGAACACGCGGGCTCCGAGCAGGTAACAGTCCGGGTCGGGCTTGGAATGTTGGAAATCTTCTGCGGTAAAGATGCGGTCAAACAAGGACGTGAATTCCGGATGGGCGCGGTAGACATTCTCCATTTTTTTCGTATTCGAACTGGTCACCACTGCCGTGCGGATATCCTGTGTACGCAGGGCACGGATGAAGTCTGTTGCTCCCGGGATATAGGTGTAGTCCATTCGGGTTTCAAACTGGTTGAGCTCCTCCTGGATGCGCTCGGGGATGCCCGGCTGGTCGGCAAAGAACTCCAGGATTTGGGTGAGGGTCATGCCTTTGATGCGCTGTTCAAAGTGCGGCATGTCCGGACGGTAGGCTTCTCCCTGCCTGCGCCAGAAGAGGGTATATTGCGATTCTGTATCCACAATGACGCCGTCCAAATCGAAAAGGGCAGCGATAGGTTGATTATTATCCATAAAAAACAAGTCTTTTTCCGCGTGCAAAGTTCGAAAGAGCATGGGGATTGGCGAAGACTTCCTTGTTAAAAGAATGTAAACTTCTATTGACTAATCCTTCACTCCGCGACTATTTTTCTATGTTTGTGCACATTTTGGTAAGAAATGCGCATTCTTGCCGTTAAATAGTAAGCTTAGGACAATGGACAACAGTTTTATCGCACTTATTGAAGAGAGCATTAAGAAGAATTGGGAATTGGATGCGCTCACCGATTTCAAGGGGGCCACATTACGCTATAAGGACGTAGCACGGAAGATAGCCAAGATGCATATTATATTGGAGGATGGAGGAATCCGTCCGGGTGACAAGGTTGCCATTTGCGGGCGTAACAGTGCCCATTGGGTGGTCGCTTTCCTGGGAGTAATCACTTATGGTGCGGTGGCAGTCCCCATTTTGCATGAGTTCAAGCCGGATAACGTACATCATATCGTCAACCACTCTGAAGCACGCCTGCTCTTTGTCGGCGACCAGGTGTGGGAGAACCTGAACGAGGCATTCATGCCGGGACTGGAAGCGATTGCCTCCTTGCCTGATTTTTCGTTGTTGGTGTCACGTTCGGAACAGATTTCGGCAGCGCATGCACATCGCAACGAGCGTTTCGGACATCATTACCCCTGTAGCTTCCGTGCGGAGCAGGTAGCCTATCGGCGGGAAGAGCCTGAGGAACTTGCCATCATCAACTATACTTCGGGAACGACGGGTTACTCCAAGGGAGTCATGTTGCCTTACCGCAGCATCCTCTCCAATGTGATGCTTTGCCGGGAACGGATTGCCCTCCGTCCGGGTGACAGCATCGTGTCCATGTTGCCCCTGGGACATGTGTTCGGTATGGTCTTCGACTTTTTGTTCGGTGTCTGTCAGGGTGCCCATCTGTGGTTCCTGACCCGTATGCCTTCGCCGAAAGTCATCGCTGAGTCGTTTGCAGAGATACGTCCCCGGGTCATTTCGAGCGTACCGCTGGTCGTAGAGAAGATTTTCAAGAAGAATATCCTGCCGCGTGTCGATACCAAGCTGGGACGTTTCTTGCTGAAGGTGCCCATTATCAATGACAAGATAAAGATGAAGGCACGCGAGGAGGCGATGCAGACGTTCGGTGGAAATTTCATTGAAATCATCATCGGGGGTGCTCCCTTCAATGCCGAGGTGGAAGCCTTCCTGCGCCTGATAGACTTCCCCTATACCATTGCATACGGCATGACGGAATGTGGTCCGATTATCTGCCATAATTTCTGGACGAACTTGAAGTATATGTCCTGTGGTCAGGTTGTGCCGCGCATGGAGCTTAAGATTGATTCGCCTTCCCCGCATACGGTTCCCGGTGAGCTTGTCTGTCGGGGAGCCAATGTGATGCTGGGTTATTATAAGAATGAGGAGGCAACTCATCAGATTATTGACAAGGATGGTTGGCTCCATACCGGCGATATGGCCATCATGGACGAGGAAGGTCATGTGTTCATCAAGGGACGGTGCAAGAATATGTTGTTGACAGCTTCGGGACAGAACATTTATCCGGAAGAGATAGAGTCCAAGCTGAACAATATGCTTTATGTTTCGGAGAGCATTGTCATCCTGAATCACGACCGTCTGGTGGCATTGGTGTATCCCGATTGGTCGGAGTTGGGTGAGGCCAGCCGTTCTCCGGCACGAATTGAGGAGCTGATGGAGAAGAACCGTCAGGAACTGAATGCCCAGTTGCCCGGCTATGCTCAAATCTCGCGCATCAAGTTATGGCCCGAGGAGTTTGAGAAGACGGCCAAGAAGAGCATCAAGCGTTACCTTTATCAGGATGTACAGCTCTGACGACTCTCTCAAGTGCCTGTCCCGTACCTTTCCATGATTTACGGAAGCTGAAGACCGGTGTGGTCCCCATGCAGCCATAAAGAAGAGGCGGATTTTATTCATCAGAAGATTGAATGAATAAAATCCGCCTCCGGCTTGATGCAATAGGTATTGTGCTACCGTTTATTGTTGCTTACCAAAACGGGCGCTGAGCTTGTCCAGCATGTCGCGGGTCATGGCATCCAGGTCATATTCGGGTTTCCAACCCCATTCCTCCCGGGCGCAAGTGTCGTCGAGGGAGTTCGGCCATGACTCGGCAATGCTCTGACGGAGCGGGTCAACCTGATATTCCATTTGGAAGTCAGGACGATATTCCTTGATTTTGTGGTAAATGATTTCCGGGTCAAAGCTCATGGACGCGATGTTGAAAGAGTTGCGGTGGATGAACTTGGACGGGTCGGCTTCCATGATTTCAATGGCGGCACGCAGGGCGTCGGGCATATACATCATGTCCATGAAAGTGCCGGCGGCGATGGGGCAGAGGAATTTCTCACCCTTGGCTGCCGCATAGTAGATGTCTACGGCATAGTCTGTAGTGCCTCCTCCCGGGGGAGTCACGTAAGAGATCAGACCGGGGAAGCGTACCGAGCGGGTGTCTACGCCGAAATGACGGAAATAGTAGTCGCTCAGCATCTCTCCTGTAACTTTAGTCACACCATACATCGTACGCGGGTTACGGATGGTGTCTTGCGGTGTTTTGTCTTTCGGAGTTTCAGGACCGAATGAACCGATGGAACTGGGAGTAAAGACGGCACATCTCTTTTCGCGTGCCACTTCCAGCGTGTTGAAGAGTCCACCTACGCCAATCTTCCATGCCAGTTGCGGCTTGGCTTCAGCCACGGCAGACAACAGGGCGGCTAGGTTGTAAATAGTGTCAATCTGGTATTTCTCGACGGCATCGGCAATCTGTTGGGGATTGGTGATGTCTACAAGGGCAGAAGGTCCGCTCTCCTTCAGCTCGCCTTTGGGTTCAGCTCCCGGGATGTAACCGGCTACGATATTACCATTGGTATAGATGCTCCTGAGCTTCATGGTCAGCTCTGAGCCTATCTGACCGGTAGAACCGATAATCAATACGTTTTTCATATCACCTGTTGATGTTTTTAAGTTACTTTTGGAAACAAAGGTAAGGCAATATTTGTATATGGCGTGAAAAAAAGTGGAGGTTTTTTAGTGAAAGTTCGAAAAAAAAGTAGAACTTTGTCAGTATCAACATAAACAAGTAAAAGACTATGTACGGTAAAATGAAAGAATTCCTGACTCAGGAATTGGACAGCATCCGCGAAGCCGGATTGTATAAGAATGAACGTGTGATTACGACTCCCCAACGTGCCGACATAAAAGTCAATGCCGGAACTGATGTATTGAATTTCTGTGCAAACAACTATCTTGGCCTCTCAGACAACAAGCGCCTCATCGAGGCAGCCAAGTGTGCAATGGATACCCATGGATATGGTATGTCTTCGGTCCGTTTCATCTGTGGAACGCAAGATTTGCACAAACAATTGGAGGCTGCTATTTCCGATTATTTCAAAACGGAAGATACCATTCTCTATGCTGCCTGCTTTGATGCGAACGGTGGATTGTTTGAACCGCTCTTTACCGAAGAGGATGCCATCATCTCTGATGCACTCAATCATGCTTCCATCATTGACGGTGTACGACTCTGCAAGGCCAAACGTTATCGCTATGCCAATGCGGACATGGCAGACCTGGAGCGCTGCCTTCAGGAGGCACAGGCCCAACGTCACCGCATCATTGCAACCGATGGTGTCTTCTCAATGGACGGCAATGTAGCCCCGATGGACAAGATTTGCGAGTTGGCTGAAAAGTATGATGCGTTGGTCATGGTGGACGAATCGCATTCCGCCGGTGTCGTAGGTCCGACGGGACACGGTGTGGCAGAACAGTTTGGTGTCTACGGCCGTGTGGATATCTTTACCGGAACTTTGGGCAAAGCCTTTGGTGGTGCCATGGGTGGATTCACGACCGGCCGGAAGGAAATCATCGACATGTTGCGCCAGCGTTCACGTCCTTATCTGTTCTCCAACTCGGTGGCTCCTGCCATCGTGGGCGCCAGCCTGGAGATGTTCAAGATGTTGAAGGAAAGCAATGCTCTGCATGACAAGCTGGTGGAGAACGTAACGTATTTCCGTGACAAGATGCTGGCTGCTGGATTTGATATCAAGCCGACTCAGTCTGCCATCTGCGCAGTGATGCTGTATGATGCCAAGTTGTCACAGGACTTTGCCGCACGCATGCAGGAAGAGGGCATTTATGTGACAGGCTTCTACTATCCTGTTGTTCCGAAGGGACAGGCACGTATCCGAGTACAGTTGTCTGCCGGTCATGAGCGTGCACACCTTGATAAGGCAGTTGCTGCTTTCATTAAGGTTGGCAAGGAATTGGGAGTTATCAAGTAATACGACGCTATCTGAATAGAATGACGAGGGGCATGGCAAACACATTGCTGTGTCCCTCGATTTATTTCTGTCTAGTCGGACATAGTGATGCGCAAAGATATGTTCTTTGTCCTATGGAAGAAGGAATTAGCCGTGATTTTTGTTCATACTCCGGCAGACATCACCATTTGGATGACCTCTGCATAGTTCTTCTTTCCGGTCGACACCCGGTTTCCTTTGAGAAAGAGATCATACACTTTATCTTGGATTGCGCCGATGAAGGGACTGTAGCGCTCTTTCCAATAGTCGCTGCGTTGCCCCATCTCGCGGACAACCTCTTGTCGTATGGTGAGAGCCCAAAGACGATAATCTTCAGCAGGTAAGGTGGCACGGGCATTTATGATGACATAGGGTAGCAGTCCGATGTAGCCACTGTAGCGGATGGCAGGATTGTCTGTATGTATGCAGGTGCGGAAAGCCCAATAGTTGGCTTCGGCCTCACTGCTGATGCCTAACAGGTGAGACAGTTCATGGGCATAGGTGAAGGGGTATTGCGACGAGAGAAGGTCCTCGTTGAGCTGCATTTCGGAAAAGAAAGGCCCCATGAATCCCAGTACGCCGACACCGGAATAGAGCCTGTTGAAACAGAGTCGTTTGGGCATTTGCCATTCCTGTGGAGCCTGTAAGCCGTAGTGCGTGGGCAGTGACCGGTATTGGGCCTGGATGAGTCGTTGTGTGGATATCGGATTGAGGCTGTCTATGCGGATGTAGCTGGCGTTGAGGCTGTCGGTATACGTTTGCAGGAACGAGCGGAAGGCTTGTTCCTCGTAGTTGGCTGGTTCTACGTGGAGGCGTTCATAGAAGGAGGCACGGAAGTAGTTTGCTCCCCAGCCGATGTAGAACCATACGTAGAGCCAGGCAGCTGTTTCCAGCAGCCGGATGAGGATGAAGCGCACCTTCCGTCTCCGTCGGCGTGCCAGCAAGACACCGATGATGCTGCCGATGAGTACCCCGACAACCAAAAGCTCTTCAAGTGAAAAAGGCACGATGGAAGCAATCCGGGATAATGTGAGTGAAACAACCGGATAAATATGGATGGCATACCATTCGCCTGTTGCCGCATGAAACCGGCAAGTGAAGATAAACGCAAGTAACAGGAAGAGGATGCTCCACCTGATGACGTCGTGTAAGCAGGGACGGGGCTTACGCATGAGGACGAGGGGTTAGGATGCTGCTTTGTGCCAGGTACTCAGGGATTGGAGCATAAATATAGAGTACACTGCCGCCCTTGATGGCGTCGATGATGGGACGCGACAGAGCCTGTGGAACAGCCGGGCAGCCGAAGCTGCGCCCTAAACGTCCGTTTGCACGGATTACCGACGGATTGGAATAGGCGGCGCCATGCATCACGATGGCACGTTGGCGAGCCCGGTCATTGATGCCTTTCTCCAGTCCGTCCAGGATTAGGGAGTATCCGTTACGTCCCTTGTAGGTCTCTCCGGTCAGGTAAAAGCCCAAGGAGCTCTTCAGAGACCCTTCTTCGTTGGAAAAGGAAGTCGCATAATTGCCTCCGCTGTTCTTGCCATGTGACACGACTGTGGCAAAAAGGACTTGTTCGGCTTTCATGTCGATGACAAACAGCCGCTGCTCTGTGGAAGGTTTTGAGAAGTCAATGAGGGTAAGTATATCCTTTCTCCGTTGCTCAATCTTCTTGTATCCCTCCACGGCTTGCCGGAAAGCCCTCCGACTGACCACACTGTCCAGATGGAGCTTCTCATAAAGCATCTCACAGCTGTCTACGGATGCGTCCTCCGTGGGCTGGAGAGTAGGAGCGGGTTCTACGGAAGCACTGCCTGTCAGGACAAACAATGCCGGGATGAAGAGAGAGATGAGGATAAGGATTGTCTTGTGCATGTAGTTCTTGGGCTAAATTCGGCGCAAATATAAATCATTTTCTTTGATAAGAACTCATGCAATACGTTAAAAATGACCTGTGTAACCTCATTCGATGACAATGACAAGCGATTGCCCGACCGGGGCCCATCCGTAGATAAATCCGGCATGGGATGTGGCGCAGCGTACACACATGTGGGAGCGGGGAGTCGTCCCCAGGGAGTAGCTGTATTCAATCTCGCTCGTTCGGGGCACATTGACCGGTACTCCATGGATATAGGCTCCGTTGGTGAAACGGCTGGCATAAGGAGCAAAGCCCCCTTTGTCCGGCGACCCGTCTTTGAGATAGACCATCCGGCGTTTTTGTTCCTGCAGCAGATACATGCCCAATGGAGTGGGTTGGGCATAGGGCGGCAATCTTCTGCCGGTTGTACAAGGATTCATGCTGCGCACTTCCCATTGTCCTTCCGCCATGCGTTCCAGGGTGGCTATGTTCTGGTCGCCCCGGTCCACGATGATGACATGATGAAACCGTGTACTGTCGGGCAGTGGCTTCAGATAACGTTCGGGAACAAGCCATTCGCCTTCGATTTCCACGGGACGGATGCGGATGAAGCTTCCCTCTTTCCCACTGTGGTAAGCCAACGTGCCATCTTTCCCGTAGCGTTCAGGTGTCACTGTGTCTCCAGGCAGATAGAGCGGTACCGACTGGTAGCGTTCTACACCGAGTGTATCGGCAACCCTGCCGTATGAATTGCGCCGGTAGTTGCGTACAACCGGAGCTTCCCGGTTACGATTCTTGTAATTCTGCATGACGAGCCACTTTTCAGTTGTGTCCCGCTGCATGTTTTCCACGATAGCCAGCTTCTCGCGGATTGTTTCCCATTTAAAGCTCCTTGTCGTGTCTTTGTATGGGTAGGTATCCTCTAGGGTATATTTGTCGTAGAGCAGTTCTTTTTTTACTTCGATATCTCCAGCCGTCAGTAACGGTTTAGGAGCCGGAGGGGGTGCGATTGTGTCTACACGAAGGGTATCCGGCACTACGGGAGTCGTGTCGGAAGGAGTGTGTTTGCATCCGGCAAATGCCACATGCAGACAGGCAAGGAGGAAAACAGGGAACAACTTCATAAGGAGAGCTGTTTAGAAATGAATGAAATGGTGATTCCTATAGGGCACAGCTGTCTGTACCGCCAAAGTCCTTACTCTCCGTGCCTCCGTATTCCGGATGCCTTTTAAGCCATACGGCAGCATACGAACAGGTAGCTACAGGTTTGAGCTCCTGACTGCGTGCATAGTCGTAGGCGGTACGTACGAGAGCGGAGGCAATGCCCCGTCCTTCGATTTCCATCGGGACGATGGTGTGCCGTATGTCCAAGGCGTCTGCCTCTATGGTATAAGTGACATAAGCCGTGATTCCGTCCACGACTGTCTGGAAGCGTTTCCGTTCGGGATAATGTTCAATGTTCATTTGAATGTGTTTTAGAAGATTATCCAAATGTATGTATAAACTTTCAGATAGCCTAATATCTCTCCCGGAAATTTCAACTAATTGAGCAAACGCATGTTTCTCTTCCTCCCCGTCATTGCTTATCTTTGCAAGCCCAAACGGTTTCTTCCAATGTAGCGTATATATAATATAAGGTATAGAATCATGCAGTCCCATATACATCATTTTGAGTCAGACGTACAGGAAATCCCTCTTCCAGCACGTTTTACGTATCCCTTCCATTACGTCCCCCATCCGCTATGTGTGCAGGCAGCGAAACAAGTGCAAGCCTACCTTTCCACCCGGGGTGACTGGGCTGAAGAGTTATCGGAAGGGAAAATGTTTGGAGTCCTTGTCGTGAAGGATACGGACGGACAGCTTGGCTTTTTGGCTGCCTTCTCCGGGATTCTTGCCGGAAAGAACATGCACACGTACTTTGTTCCTCCGGTCTATGATTTATTGCGTCCGGATGGATTTTTCCGGGAAGAGGAGAGTCGTATCTCTGCCATCAACCATCGTGTGGAAGCGTTACGGACGAGTGAAGCCTACCGGACAGCACAATGGGCTTTGGATGAGGCTGAACAGCAGTCGAAGTGTGAATTGGAAAAAGAGCGGACCCGGCTGGCAGAGGCAAAGGCCGCCCGCAACTTCCGGCGTAGACAGGGGAGCCTGAGCGAAGAAGAACAGGGCAGGCTGGTACGCGAAAGCCAGCATCAGAAGGCGGAATATAAACGACTTGAACGCCGTTGGATGGAGAAGATAGCCGCCTGCCGACAGGCATTGCTGCAGTATGATGCCCGTTTGGAGGCATGGAGAGAGGAGAGGCACTGGCGGTCGGCGGCATTGCAACAGGCTCTGTTCAGTCAGTTCCGTATGTTGAACGCCAGGGGAGAAGCGAAAGATTTATGTACCATTTTCCAGGAAGCCGGACGCTCGGTCCCTCCGGCAGGAGCCGGAGAGTGTGCCGCGCCGAAGCTGTTGCAGTATGCCTACCTCCATCAGCTTCATCCGGTCTGTATGGCTGAGTTCTGGTGGGGAGGTTCTCCAAAGAATGAATTACGACGCCACGGTTATTACTATCCTGCTTGCCGTACCAAGTGTGAGCCCATCCTGAAGCACATGCTGGAGGGGTTGGAGGTCGACCCGAATCCTTTGGCACTTCCGCAATACAGGGAGAGCGTCCGTGTCGTATGGGAAGATGATTATTTGCTGGTCGTCGATAAGCCGGCAGGCATGTTGTCCGTCCCCGGGAAGGATGGGCAACTCTCTGTCTGGGAATGGATGCGCCGTTATTGTCCGCAAGCGACAGGACCGCTGGTCGTGCATCGGCTTGACATGGCGACATCCGGACTGCTTCTGTTGGCGAAGACCAAGGAAGTACATGCAGCCTTGCAGGCTCAGTTTGAGACACGTGCCGTGAAGAAACGTTATGTGGCGTTGCTGGACGGAGAGGTGTCGCCGCAGTCGGGTTTCGTCCGGTTGCCTTTATGTCCCGACCCGGATAATCGTCCGCGTCAGCTGGTAAGTGAGGAATATGGCAAGCCTGCCGTGACCCGCTATGAGGTGATGGGGCAAGATGCGGCAGGACATACCCGGATTGCTCTTTACCCCTTGACCGGGCGGACGCACCAGCTCCGGGTACATGCTGCCCATCCCCTGGGATTGGATGCTCCCATCGTGGGGGATGCGCTCTACGGACATGCAGCCGACAGGCTCTATTTGCATGCCGAGAAACTGGAATTCCGTCATCCGGTTACGGGACATTGGATAAAAGTGGAGCAGGCTGCAATGTTTTAACGACCTTAAACAGTGTTGTATCGAAAGAATCTGCTATATTCGTCGACGTATAAAGACGAATGACCTATGAAGAAACTGATTATGGCTGCTGTGGCAATGGGCTGCATGACATTGGCCGAAGCACAGGATTTGAAGGAAATACAGCTTCCCGAACCGGACAAGACCAGGGGAACTGCAGTGATGAAAGCTCTCTCCGACCGTGTGTCGGTGCGTGAATGTTCGCCGGAGGAACTCAGCCTTCGTGACTTGTCGGATGTGATATGGGCAGCCAATGGCATCAACCGTCCGGAGGAAGGACGGCGTACGGCTCCTTCGGCACTGAACAAGCAGGACATCGATGTGTATGTGTTCACCGATGAAGGCGTGTTCCTGTACCTCCCGCAGCGTCATGCTTTGCAGCCGGTGGTCGAGGGCGACCATCGGGAAGTGCTCGCCGGGCCTCCCTCTCCGGCACGGACACAGGACTTCGTAAAGGCATTCCCGGTGATTCTGCTCTTCGTGTCGGACCTGTCCCGTTTTGAAATGACCGGAGAGAGTGTGAAGCTGATGGCCGCCATGGACGCCGGCATTGTGTCGGAGAACGTGAATCTCTTCTGCTCCTCCGTGGGGCTGTGCACGGTGCCGAGGGCTTCGATGGACGAACCGGCTGTACGTCGGCTGCTGAACCTGGCTGACCATCAGATACCACTGCTGAACAATCCCGTGGGCTATCCCAAGCAATGACAATTTTAACCTAATCTCGAATATCCATTTATGAACCGAATCACTTCTTTGTTTCAAGTAGAGCATCCCATCATCCAGGGTGGTATGGTGTGGTGCAGCGGCTGGCGTCTGGCGTCTGCTGTGAGCAATGCGGGTGGACTGGGGTTGCTGGGCGCAGGCTCGATGCATCCCGACACGTTGCGTGAGCATATACAGAAATGCCGGAAAGCTACCGACCGTCCCTTTGGGGTGAATGTGCCTCTGATGTATCCTCAGATTGAGGAAATCATGAACCTGCTGGTCGAGGAGGAGGTGAAGATTGTCTTTACTTCCGCTGGTAATCCCAAGTTGTGGACTCCTTTTCTGAAAGAACATGGCATGACGGTGGTGCATGTGGTGTCGTCGTCAAAGTTTGCCCGCAAGTGCGAAGAGGCGGGAGTGGACGCCGTGGTAGCTGAAGGCTTTGAAGCCGGAGGACATAACGGACGCGAGGAGACGACAACACTCTGTCTCATCCCGGCAGTCAGACGTGCCACTTCCCTGCCTTTGATTGCCGCAGGCGGCATCGGGACAGGGCGGGGGATGCTGGCAGCCATGGCTCTGGGGGCGGAAGGTGTGCAGATAGGCACGCGGTTTGCCCTGACGGAGGAAAGTTCCGCCCATCCGGGCTTCAAGGCACACGGACTCTTCCTGGAAGAAGGAGATACGAAGTTGCTGCTGAAGAAGCTGTCGCCGACCCGTCTGGTGAAAGGCGGTTTCCGGCAGGCTGTGGAGGAGGCGGAGGCCCGTGGAGCTTCTGCCGACGAGCTGCGTGAACTGTTGGGACGCGGACGTGCGAAGCTGGGAATCTTCGAAGGTGACCTGGAGAATGGCGAACTGGAGCTGGGGCAGGTGGCCTCTCTCTTCCGTCAGTCACAGACCGTGGCTGAAGTCATGAAGGAAATCACGACCGAATACGATGAGGCGCTGCGTGCGATGGAACACTATTGATATGATTGACCCAAATAATGACACTATGATTAGATTGAATGTTTTTATCCAAGTGAAAGAGGCACAACGTGCCGAAGTGATTAATGTGGCAAAGGAGCTGGTTGCAGCTTCCCTGAAAGACAAAGGTTGTGTGGCATACGACCTGTTTGAAAGTTCCACACGTCCCGATGTCTTGCTGATTTGCGAAACATGGACCGATGAAACCGCTCTGGCGGCACATTCGGCGAGTGGGCATTTCAAGACATTGGTTCCGAAGATCGAACAGCTCTGTCAGATGAAGATGGAGAAATTCACGTTCTGACATTCGGAAGAAGACTGACATAAGAGGTGTGCCGGGAATAGCTTACAGGCTGGTCCGGCGCACCTTTGCTTTATAGGATACAAGCACTTTTTAACAATCACTTCGGGACAACCTCTTTGACCTTTTGTGTATCTTTGCACGATTTTTTAGGACAAAGACTCTATGGCATCCACAAAAGAAATGACGTCAGGGGCTCCATTGCCTCTGATTTTGAACTTCACCCTTCCGCTTTTGTTAGGCAATCTGTTGCAGCAGACCTATTCATTGGTTGATGCTGCCATCGTGGGTAAGTTCTTAGGTATAAATGCCCTCGCTTCCGTCGGGGCAAGCAGCTCGGTCATCTTCCTGATTCTCGGGTTCTGCAACGGCTGTTGTGGAGGCTTCGGCATTCCGATTGCCCAGAAGTTCGGGGCGCATGACTATTCGACGATGCGCAAGTATGTGTGGGCGAGCTTGAAGCTGACGACGGTCATGTCGGTCCTGATTGCCATTGTGACGAGTCTGCTTTGTGCCTTTATCCTGCGTACGATGCGTACTCCTGAAAACATCTTCTATGATGCGTATCTGTACCTGCTCATTACCTTTATCGGTGTGCCTTGTACGTTCTTCTACAATCTGTTTTCCTGCATCATCCGTGCGTTGGGAGACAGTAAGACACCGTTCTGGTTCCTGTTGTTTTCCACCATCCTCAATATTCTGCTCGACCTTTTCTGCATCCTGGTGTTGGGATGGGGAGTGGCGGGTGCTTCGATAGCCACGGTCGTCTCCCAGGGCTTGTCGGCTTTCCTGTGTTATCACTACATGATGCGGAAGTTCGAGATTCTGCAAGCCACACCCTCCGAACGTCGGTTTGACCGTCGGTTGGCATTGAACATGCTGGGTATCGGGGTTCCTATGGGATTGCAGTTCTCCATCACCGCCATTGGCAGCATCATGTTGCAAAGTGCCAACAATGCATTGGGAACAGCCTGCGTGGCAGCCTTCACTTCCGCCATGCGTATCAAGATGTTCTTCCTCTGTCCGCTGGAGAGCCTGGGTATGGCGATGGCAACCTATTGCGGACAGAACTACGGGGCAGGTAAGCCTGAACGCATCTGGTCCGGCATCAAGGCGAGCTTTTTGCTGATGGGAGTCTACGTTGTGGCAAACTTCGTTATCCTGTGGTTCGGTGCCAAGTACATGGCATTGATGTTTGTGTCAGCCTCAGAAGTCGAGATAATCAAGGACACCGAGTTGTTCCTGCATGTCGCTGCGACCTTCTTCCCCACGTTGGGACTGCTGTGCATCCTGCGATACAGCATTCAGGGAGTGGGGTATACCACACTGGCAATGCTGTCGGGAGTGTCGGAGATGATTGCCCGTATTCTGGTGAGTGTGCTTGCCGTGCCTGCCTTCGGTTACATTGCCGTCTGCTTCGGTGACCCGACGGCATGGATGGCTGCCGACCTGTTTCTTGTCCCGACTTTTATAGTGATTTATCGCCGTTTGAAGAGTCGGGGTGTCGTGATGAATAACTAAACCTGTGCACGCTCAGTCGGCAGGCTGAGCCGATGCGAAACTTTAAACAATTGATTTTATGCGTAAATTGGTATGCCCGCAGTGTAAGGTTGCGGCAGTGTATGTGAAGAATGAGAAAGGCGACCGCCTTCCTGTGTATGTGACCGACAACGGACAGATTGTCCCGAAGGACCCGGAAGCCTCCCTGGACGGATTCAACCTGGAGGAAGTCTTTTGCCTGGGATGTTCCTGGCATGGGAATCCGCGGCGGATGGTCCGATACTGACACTTGTCAGACAGATGCTAAATATCAGTCATTAAAATAAGAAGACCGTTATGAGTAAAGTAATTATCAACTCTTATGAGGACTTTGCAAAGCTGCTCGGACAGGAGATTGGTAAGTCCGATTACCTGCAAGTCACTCAGGAACGCATCAATCAGTTTGCTGATGCGACGCTCGACCACCAGTGGATTCACGTCGACCCGGAACGTGCCAAGGTGGAGAGCCCCTTCAAATCGACCATCGCGCACGGTTATCTGACCCTGTCGCTGTTGCCTTATTTCTGGAATCAGATTATTGAGGTGAACAACCTGAAGATGATGATCAACTATGGTATCGATAAGATGAAGTTCGGGCAGGCTGTCCTGACCGGAGACCGCCTCCGTCTGGTCGCTACCCTGCACTCGCTGGCCAACCTGCGCGGAGTGGCAAAAGCGGAAATCAAATTCGCCATTGAGATCGAAGGTGCCTCCAAGAAGGCCCTGGAGGGCATTGCCACCTTCCTCTACTATTTCAATTAAGTGCATCTGTCATGCTCATATTTTCCACCCTGACGGGGAAAATATGGGCATGAATGCGTTTTTAGGGTGATTTTAGGGTGTATTAGGGTGCTTTTTATGCCCTTTTCGGAGGGTTTGAGAAGTCTTTGTCGGGTGTTTTAACAGCTTTCGAATACCTTTGCAAGTGCAAGGACGAAAGAAACAATCATCCTGATTTCACCCCTCTGGGAGGCTTTAAAGAGAAACAACCATTCACACCTATGGAAAAACAGACATATTATTAAAGGGACTAATTACACACTATGTTTTTGTAGGAGATAAACATTAAAGAGACTAAAGTGAGGGTATGTCAAAGGCGGGCTTGAGGCTCCGATTGACATGCCCTCTTTCTGTAGGTGCTCCGCTTTGGGGAAACGAGGGGTTAATCCCGTCCAGGTGCTTCCGAGATGTCGCATAAGTGGCGGATAGACGGAGCAAAGTATAATACTTAGGCACCCTAAGTATAATACTTTGGTCTGTATAAGCCCGGCTTGTATCTCATCGATGCCGTACTCATGTCGGCTTTATCCCGGGGTCTTCAGCTCCTGTTCCTGCATTTCTATCGGACGGATGGCATGATATTTACGAAGTACTGCTATCTTTGCAGAGATTCAATGTAACGCTTTCTTTATGGAACAGTATTCACGCATAGCAGATGAGAAGCAGATTGTCGAACGGATGATTCGCCTTTACTGCCGGGGGAAGGAAGCCCATGCCGAACTGTGTCCGTCGTGTCAGGAACTCCTGGCCTATGCACACAGCCGTTTGTCGCACTGCCCGTTTGGAGAAGCGAAGGGCAGTTGCCGTCAGTGCCGCATCCATTGCTACAAGCCGGACCAGCGGGAAAGGATGCGCGCCGTGATGCGTTATGCCGGACCGCGTATGTTGTGGCATCATCCCGTGACGGCGCTGCTCCACCTGTGGCGGGAGCTTCGTTAGCTGAATTCTGACATTTTGTTATTAAAATAACGCTTCAATCCCTTGTTTGAACCCGTTTAATGATTACATTTGTCATGGCAATCGGTCGTATTGCCATAATATCATTTAAAACACATGAGTTATGAACAAAGAGATTGAGATGAATGCCAACCCGCTGGTTGCATTCTTGCAGAAACCTGCCGCCGAATTCACAAAGGCAGACATTCTGACCTATATTGAAGAAAAGGGCATCCGTATGGTGAACTTCATGTATCCTGCCGAGGACGGGCGCATGAAGACGCTGAACTTCATGATTAATAACCGGGCTTACCTGGAGGCTATCCTGACGAGTGGCGAACGGGTGGACGGTTCCAGCCTCTTCCCCTCATTTATCGAAGCCGGCAACAGTGACTTGTATGTCATTCCCCGTTTCCGTACGGCATTCATGGACCCGTTTGCCGAGATTCCGACCCTTTGCATGCTTTGTTCTTATTTCAATAAGGAAGGAGAGCCGTTGGACTGTTCTCCTGAACAGACGCTGCACCGTGCCGCACAGGCTTTCACTGCATCCACCGGGATGACATTCGAGGCAATGGGTGAACTGGAATACTACGTCATTGCCGAGGACGACGGCATGTTCCCGGCTACCGACCAGCGTGGTTACCATGAGTCGGCTCCATACGCCAAGTTCAACGAGTTCCGCAAACAGTGCATGACCTACATTGCCCAGACGGGAGGACAAATCAAGTATGGGCACTCCGAAGTGGGCAACTTCACACTGGACGGCAAGGTCTATGAGCAGAATGAAATCGAGTTTCTGCCGAACCCGGTGGAGTCGGCAGCTGACCAGCTGATGCTTGCCAAGTGGGTCATCCGCAACCTGGCGTGGCGTCATGAACTGAATGTGACTTTTGCCCCGAAGATTACAGTCGGGAAAGCCGGTTCGGGCTTGCATATCCACATGCGTATGATGAAGGAGGGGCGCAACTGCATGCTCCACAACGGAGAACTGTCAGAGGAAGCCCGTCGTGCCATTGCCGGCATGATGGTGTTGGCACCGTCGATTACCGCCTTCGGCAACAAGAATCCGACATCCTACTTCCGTCTGGTGCCCCACCAGGAAGCGCCGACGAACGTCTGCTGGGGAGACCGCAACCGCTCCGTGCTCGTCCGTGTACCCTTGGGATGGACGGCTGACAAGGACATGAGTGCCTTGGCCAATCCCTTGGAGACTCCCGCACACTATGACACGACTCAGAAGCAGACTGTCGAGATGCGTTCTCCTGACAGTTCGGCGGATGTGTACCAGCTGATGGCAGGTCTGTGTGTCGCTTGCCGCCATGGTCTGGAGATGCCGAAGGAGGAGGCGCTGCGGATTGCGGCTGACAAGTATGTGAATGTGGACATCCACAAGGCTGAAAATGCAGCCAAGCTTGCTGCCCTGGAGCAGTTGCCCGTATGTTGCGTCGACTCGGCTGCCTGTCTGGAACGCCAGCGGGAAGTCTACGAGGAGGCAGGCGTGTTCAGCCCGCGCATGATTGACGGCATCATCCGTACCCTCCGTGCCTTTGATGACACGCGGTTGCATGAGACCGTCAGCAAGGACAGCAATCAGATGCTGGCCCTGGTACGTCGTTTCTTCCACTGTGGATAAGTGATACTTCTTTCATTTCATGCCGGTCTGTCCGTAGAAGCTGCGGGCAGACCGGCATGCGTGTGTTTGTACTACAGCAGTTTGCTGATGATGCGTCGGTTGGCACGGTCGAGTGCTTTGCTGTTGATGTCCCGGATGTAGATGAGCGTGGTTTGCGGAGTGGCATGCCCCAATGCCTGTGTGATGACGGGGAGTGACACTTTGCTTTCATAGGCGAGGCTTGCCCATGAGTGACGGCTGGTGTAGGAGGTCAGGTTCTCGTGGATGTCGCACCGCCGGGCAAGCTGTTTCAGCAGACGGTTGTAATACCCGATGGCAGTGCGGTATTGACGGTAGGCTTCCGTCGGTTCGGAAGAATGTATGATGGGGAAAAGGTAATCCCCTGCAGGCTGCCGGTAGCGTTCGATGATGCTCTGGAGTGGAGCCTCCAGCCTGATGTGAATCCGCCGCCCTGTCTTGTGACGGTAGTAAGTGAGGTAACCGTTCCGGATTTGGCTCTTTTTGAGGAAAGCCATATCCACAAAAGGCATCCCGTATGCCAGCAGGCTGAACAGAAACAAGTCCCGGGCAAGAGAGTGGGGTGTTCCGGCTGCGAGTGGAAGGGTCTGGAGACGCCTGAGGCTGGTCAGGCTGATGCTGCGTTTGGCGGTCCGCTCCACGCCCGTGTAGACCTGGTCGAACGGATGTTGCCTTTCGGTCAGCCCTTGTTCCGCCGCCTTGTTGTAGAGTGAACGCAGGGAACGCATGTAGCATGATATTGTGTTCAGGCAGATTCCCTTCTGTTTCAGCCACTGTTCATAGGAGCCAATCAGCCGGGGTGTGATGTGTTCGAATCCCAAATCCCGGTTGTGGCAGAAGGTGTGGAGGGAGTTGAGGGCTGTCCGGTAGTTCCTGGCGGTTCCCAGTTGTCCCGCCGTCAGCGTACGCTTGATTTCCTGTGTGGCAAAGTGATAGAATGAGTCGTTGTGATTCTCATCGGCTGCCACGTGTCCCGTAACGCCCTTCTTCGGGTCTGTTGCCGGGACCTGCTGGACATGGATGTGCACGTGCACTTTCATCTTGAATCTTTTCATAATGAATAAATGTTTTTTGTAGATGTGATAGTCATTATGAAAAGAACATTCTCTCTTGTCGGAAGAGTACAGACAGTACGGGTGACGGAGATGTGCGGAAACAATCTGCGTCACCCGTGCTTATTGAGTTCTCAGCGTATGTGCGGACGAGAATCAGTCCTCAAAGTAATGCAGGATGCCGGACATGATGTGGGCACGGCTTCCTTCATCCGGAATGCTTTCGAAAGGAAATCCCAGGATGAACGTGCGGTAGTCTGTCCCACGATAGGCAATGCCTGCCCCCTGATTGCTCCCGGGATAGATAAAGCTTTGGATGGCAGGAGAGAAGGGAGCGATGCAGGCAGGAGAGGGGACTGCATAGGTCTGTTCGTTGGCTGTGCGGGGCAGCCGGAAGCGGATGCCCGTACCGAAGACTTCGGTCTCCTGGGAATGAAGCAGGTTATCCACCGGAATGTATTTCAGCAGATTGGTAAACGCCCGGTCTGTCTCCTTGTCCAGATGGGACCCACTGACGAACAGACGTCCTCCGTTCTGGCAGTAGTGGCTGAGGGCACCTTTCAGGGCAGGTGAGAACGGAGACAGCTCCACGCCAAGAATCAAGTCTACCATGTGATAATCCGTCAACCGGACCCGTCCGTCTTCGACAGCCTCATCGCTGCATGACACGAACGAATAGCGCCCGGCAGCCTGGATGGCTTTACCATGAATAAAAGGATAGTCAAAGGTGTTTCCGGCAATCAGTTTACCTTCCAGGTTGCTGTCGCTGTAACCCAGTCCGTCAGCCGTCTCCTTGCCGATGCCGTCCTTGTCAAAGCAGAGTTGATTGCCACAGAAGGCAGGGCTGTAGAGATAAGGCACTCCCGGGTCAGTGCGGAGGTCAAAGCCTTGCAGGTTGGTCGTTTCGACCGTGGCTGGTCCGCTCAGCCGGTCGAAGCCATTCACGATGAGGACTGTCCCCCGGCTGCGTTGTGCCTGATAGGCGGATAGGATTTCGGACGGGAAGCTTTCTCCGCCACGGTTCACAGCCGTCACTTTGAAACTGTATACCAGTCCTGGTTCCAGCTTCTTGGTGAATGAGGTCCCGCGTACGATTTCTCCGTTATCAAATCCTCCATAGCCGATGCGTGTGTAGACCACGTATTCCCGAGGGGATGCACTCGGTTCGAGAGGGTCATTCACCGGGGACCAGGTCAGTTGCACCGTGTTTTTCTTCCCAGTGAAGCGGATGGCAAAATGGTCTACCGGCAGTGGTTGCACTTCATAATCCCGGTCGTGCATGACGGCTTCGTATTTCAATATGGATTTATAGACCGAGCGTGCCACCGTAAATTTGAAACGCGGGTCGTGCCCCAGCTTCATGTCTGCAAAGTTCTGGTGGGAAAGCATCTCCAGAATCATCGAAGGTACGGAGGGGAGTCGCGTTTCGCTGTAGTTGCGGTTCCACATCGAGCGTCGAGCCCAATCCATATTGAATGTGCTGCTGATGTCACGTTTCAAGCCGGACAAGACCATATCTGCCAAATCACGCGAAGCATAGCGGGACAATCCCGCTGCCAGTCTGCCCTCATTGAAGTCCGTGGTGTAGATGCCCAGTGAGCCGATGAACTCATTTTCTTCAGAGAATCCGGCATCGCTGTGTAAGGCGAGACTGAGTTCAAAAGGCACTTTCAGTCCTTGCTGTCCGGGATTGTAGACAGAACCCCCTGAGAGATAGTTGAGCATGTTGGAGCGCGTGTTGATGTCATCCGGATAATCATTGCTGCCTTTTCTTCCGCCGTAGACCTGATAGGGCATACCGCTCCATTGCGCCTGATAGCGTGCTCCCTCCAGGTAACGGGGCAGGCCGCTCACACGGGCAGCAGAAGAGCTGTTCCCCCGGGCGATATTGCCCATGCCTCCGCCGAAACGTACGGCATCAGCGCAGACGACTCCCTGTTCACGGCTCTCGTTACTCAGTACGACCATGCCGTAGTCGTTGTTTCCTTTGTCAAACTCGAAGGTGCCCAGGTAGACCCAGGTGCCGCCTCCCATTTGTTGGTTGACGGTAAACTCAGTGACTCCACCTTTATGGAATACCAGGTATTTGGCATCAGTGACGCTTTTCGGTTGTGTGCGGTAAGACACATAGACTGCATAGCGTCCTGTTTCCGGGATGTTCGGAATCCATTCGGCAAAGGTCTGTGCCTTTTTCCGTTGTGTGGTGGGTGCGATACGGACGCTTCCGTCATTGAACGGATTTTCCCCGTCCAGATAAACCTGTTTCAGTTGGGCAAATCCCGTTCCCATGCCTTTCTTCCACCGACTTCTACGGTTGGTATCTTCGTAGTAGATGGAGCCCGGCGAATCGGTGTCATTATCGACAATCACTTCCCGTTTCTGCCAGTCACGTTCACGTGGTGTGAATACGACAGCCCCCGCGTTTTCCAGCATCGGTATCAGATAAGGGACGACGAACGACTGGGTGAACAGGTCTTCCGTGGTACAGAACAGGCGGGGGCGTTGCCAGCTCCATTCGTTCTTGTCGTTCTTGAAATACTTCCCGTGACTTTGCCATAAAGCGATGTGGCAGTTTGTCAGTCCCCGTCCGATGTCAAACGGACGCGATGCATTGTGCACCCATGGGGCACCCTCGTAACGGATGTCTTCCCACAGACGGCTCTTGTCCCGGTCACTCCGACGGCGTAACGCATTAGGGACAAGTTCCTCGATGGGACGTCCGTCGGCATAAATCTTGATATCATAGTAGTTGACAGGTCCGGGCAGCGACTGCTTGACGGAACGATAGATGCCCTTGACGTTCTCTTCGGTAAAGGGTTGATAGCCGAAGTTGGCATTGGAGTAGATGGATAGGGTTCGTTTCTGATTGTCCAGCCGGAAAGACTTCAGGCTGCTCTTCCCAATATGAGCTTGTGAAGTAGAGTAGTTTGAGAAAAAGTCCTTGAGCCGTTCTTCGACGGTCCGTTCCAATCCTTGGGCATGGACGCCCGTGCCGAAGCTACAAGCTGCGAGCATAAGGAGGATGCCGATGTGTTTCATTGCGAGTGATTAAATATCTCCAATAGTAAAGTTCTCAGGATGTTTGCCTTGGAATCTCTTGAAATAGATTTTGATGGTGCGCATGTCCTCCTCGATATTGCCGGAGGGGAACACTTCCTTTTCGATGGTGATACATTTAGTCCGGTAATCAATACCTGCGAGCAGGATGGGGATTTGTGCCTTGAATGCGATGTAGTAGAATCCTTTCTTCCAGTCTCCGTTGGCTGAGCGGGTACCTTCGGGTGTGATAGCCAGATGGAATGTCTTGCGTGAAGTGGCTTCTTCTGCCATTTGGTCTACCAGGGAGTTCTTCTTGCTCCGGTTGACGGGAATCCCTCCGATAAAGCGAAAGAATGACCCTAGCGGTTCGAAAAACCATTCTTTTTTCATCATGAAGAATGTCTTTCGTCCGATGGCTCCGTAGAAAAGTTTGCCAATGAGCAGGTCCCAATTGGATGTATGCGGAGCGGCGCAAATGATGTACTTATCATAATCGGGGATGGAAACCTTATGCTTCCATCCCAAGAGTTTATGATAAATAAAGCTGTAGATGGCTTTCTTCATCAGTTACCATGCCATTAGTGTAAGGTGCCGATTTCTTCAATGAGGGCATGCAGTTGCTTGTTGAAGTCTTCGCGCAGTTTCTTGTAATAGCCTTTGACATTTCCGGGTTCCGGGTGGTTGGCACGACGCAGGAATTCATCTTGCATGTACAATACTTTTGTCATAATGTCGTTGGTCTTCTCCACGTTAACCTCGGGAATAAAGCTTTTCAATACGACGCACTCCGTAAATAATTCTCCGGCGATATAGTTAATTGTTTTCTTTAAAGTCCGTTTATTTGCCATAATTGTAAGTGTTTAGAGTTAATACTTGAAATCTTTTCCGGTAAAGATATGGATTTTATTTTTATTATTCAGAAAAATCAACGAAATTTGCCCACATATAAGGAAAGTTAATAGATTGACCTTTTAAAATGTAAAAACATGAATAATACACAGAGTGCACTTCAACTGGCGAGAAAATCGTATCAGCCCAAACTGCCAAAAGCTTTGCGAGGAGCCATTGAAGTGGTCGAACTTGGCAAAACAGAACCGGCAACACACAAAGAAGAGTTGAAGAAATTGTTTCCCAACACCTATGGAATGCCAATTCTTCGGTTTGTAGAGAGTACGAAGCAAAAAGAGTATCCTGCTATCAATGTAGGTATTATACTTTCCGGAGGTCCTGCACCGGGTGGACACAACGTCATTTCAGGTTTGTATGATGGATTGAAAACGAACAACAAAGATAGTCGTCTTTTCGGTTTCATCCTGGGTCCCGGCGGATTGATTAATCATGAATACAAAGAGCTGACTGCTGACATCATCGATGAGTATCGGAATACAGGTGGTTTTGACTTGATAGGTACCGGACGCACCAAGCTGGAGAAAGAAGAACAGTTTGAAAAAGGCTTGGAAATCATGAAGAAGCTCGATATCAAGGCGCTCGTTATTGTAGGAGGAGACGATTCAAATACGAATGCTGCTATTCTGGCAGAATATTATCAGGCCAAACAGGCTGGCATTCAGGTAATCGGTTGCCCGAAAACCATTGATGGTGACTTGAAGAATGATATTGTGGAGGCATCCTTTGGCTTTGATACAACCTGTAAAATTTATTCAGAGATTATCGGAAACATTGAGCGTGATTGTAATTCCACCCGTAAATATTGGCACTTTATTAAATTAATGGGACGTTCGGCATCGCACATTGCATTGGAATGCGCTTTACAGACCCAGCCGAACATCTGTATTATCTCCGAAGAGGTCGCTGCCAAGAATCAGACCTTGGATGATATCGTAACCTATATAGCCAAGGCTGTCGCAGAACGTGCGGAACGTGGATTGAACTTTGGTACGGTGCTCATTCCGGAAGGTCTGATTGAATTCATTCCGGCCATGAAGAGTCTGATTGCGGAATTGAACGACTTGTTGGTAGATACGACGGAAGGACAGACCGCCAAGCAGTCGGAACAGCGTAATTGGGTGATTTCCCGCCTGTCGACTAAAAATGCGGCAATTTTTGCCAGTCTGCCTGAGAGCGTGGCAGCTCAGCTGACGCTTGACCGTGATCCCCATGGTAATGTCTGCGTTTCGCGTATTGAAACGGAAGTATTACTTTCCTCCATGGTCGGAACGAAGTTGGCTCAGTGGAAGGCTGAAGGGAAGTATGTCGGGAAGTTCGCAACCCAGCATCACTTCTTAGGCTATGAAGGTCGTTGCGGTTTCCCATCCAATTACGATGCTGATTATTGTTACGCACTTGGATGCACGGCTGCCCAGTTGATTTTTGCGGGTAAGACCGGTTACATGGCGTCGGTACGCAATACGGTTGCACCTGCCGATGAATGGGTTGCCGGAGGAGCTCCTCTAAGCATGATGCTGAATGTGGAGCATCGCCGTGGAAAAGAGCATCCGGTTATCAAGAAGGCTTTGGTAGACTTGGAGGGACGTCCTTTCAAGGAGTTTGCTTCCCACCGTGAGGAGTGGGCACGTGAGACGGAATATGTCTTCCCGGGTCCGATACAATATTTTGGTCCTTCTGAACTGTGTGATAAGCCGACAAAAACATTGCAGTTAGAAAAAGCTGATTAACTTTGCAGTAGCAAATAGGAAAGAGCGCAGGTTCCCGCTGATGAATGAAATGCGGAAATCTGCGTTTTCTTGTAGAATATAGTAAGTTATGGTGTCAAGAACTCCGATGGATGCAGTCAATAGGCCGGTGCGTAAGACGCGTAGTGTAAAGCGTAATTCGGCATCTTCTTCTTCTTCACGGCGGAAGGTGCGGTCGGTTACTGCAGGGAAGAAGAACAGAAAGAGGAAGAATAGTCGGAAAGGCTGGCGGTTATGGGCAGAAACATCACGTTGGCTCATTTGGACTGGTACCGGCATAGTTGTTGTCATCTACTGCTGTATTCTATATACGTATTATTTGAAGCCCTATTTTTACCGATGGGATTTTGGGGACATGTATGCGGGTCATCCGGTCGTACATGGAATAGACATCTCTCATCATCAGGGTAGCATTGATTGGGGGGAGCTGGCAAAGGCGGAGCATACCGGTTCGGGAATTCATTTTGTATTTATGAAGGCTACTGAAGGCTCCGACTGGATTGATTCGACGTTTCAGCATAATTTTGTCAGGGCGCGTGAACACGGGTTTATTCGTGGAGCATACCATTTTTTCAGCAATACTTCATCTGCCATTAAACAAGCTGACTTCTTTTGCCAGCAGGTGGAACTGACTGTGAATGACTTACCGCCGGTCCTTGATGTAGAGACACGTGGAAATTATAGTGAAGACTCGTTGCGTCTGGAAGTGAAGAACTGGTTGAAGCGAGTGGAACAGCATTACGGGGTAAAGCCGATAATTTATACATCCCGCAAATTTAAGGAACGCTATTTGAGTGATGACTCTCTCGATACTTATCCTTTCTGGATTGCCCATTATTATGTGGACTCATTGACGTATCAGGGTGAATGGGCTTTCTGGCAACACACGGATTTGGGACTCTTGCCCGGTATTAAGGGGAGAGTGGATATGAATGTATTCAATGGAGATTTGGAGAGGCTTAAGTCATTTACGATTCAACCAAAGTAAAAAATCAGGAGTACAATCGCGGATACCCCGTGTTTGCACTCCTGAAATATAGCATAACTTTAAGTGTATTATACACTGGAATTTGTCGAAGTAGCTTGCCATCCATCTTTTTTCATAGTCAGCTGAAGTTACTTAGACTGATTGGTCTCTTCTTCGTCTTCTTCATCAAAATCAAAGTCGAAGTCAAGGTCCTCCAGGAATTCAGGTTCATTGAACTTATCCAGGCTGCGACGTTCCTTTTTCGTCGGACGACCGGTTCCTCGTGCCCGATCCACGAATCCGCTGATACGGTTCATTTCCAGCAATTCATATTGGTCAGGCGTTGTGACATTTTCCAAAATTTCAGGAACAAGCTTGGCGCCGACCCGCTTCTCAATAGCCTGGAGAACCTTGAATGAGTAGGTGACAGGCGGTTTGCGTACCTGAATTACTTCTCCCGGTTTCACCATACGCGATGGTTTCACCTGGCTTCCGTTTACACTGATACGTCCTTTTTTACAAGCTTCAGCTGCAATGGTGCGTGTCTTGAAGATGCGCGCAGCCCACAGCCATTTGTCTATTCTGGCTTCACTCATTTCTTGTTGAATTGATTCATAGTGATGGCGATACCTGCAAGGCAAAAGCTTTTGATGATCTCGCAGGCGGTATCTATCCGTTCACCCATTTGCTGTTTTTCTTCTTCGCTGAAGTGTCCCAGCACATAGTCTATCTGTGCACCTTTAGGGAAATTGTTACCTATTCCAAAGCGCAAGCGGGCATAATTCTCCGTGCCCAATGTCGCTGCGATATGTTTTAATCCATTGTGTCCGGCATCGCTTCCTTTAGGTTTCAGACGCAGGGCGCCAAACGGAAGGGCCAAATCATCGACTACAATCAGTACATTCTCCAGTGGGACTTTCTCTTGTTGCATCCAGTAGCGGACGGCGTTGCCACTTAAATTCATGTAAGTGGAAGGTTTGAGTAATACAAGCTGCCTTCCCTTGAGTGATAAATCAGCCGTCGCTCCGTAGCGTCCATCCTTAAAAACAATATTGGATGCCTTTGCAAAGGCATCCAATACGTTAAATCCTATGTTGTGGCGGGTATCCCGGTATTCATCACCGATGTTTCCCAGCCCTACAATCAAATATTTCATTGATGAGGATTAAAAGGTTTTGTCAAAAGCATTAGTTTGCCTTGGCAGCAGCACCCATTGCGGCACGCGTCAACTTAACAGCGCAGACAACGGTTTCCTTAGCATTCAGGATTTCCAATCCTTCGAAGGACAATTCGCCCACTTTGATTGTTTTGCCAAGACCCAGGCTAGTTACGTCAACAACCAGTCTTTCAGGAATCTTGTCGTAAGTAGCTTTTACTTTCAGCTTACGAACCTGCAGCTGCAACTTACCACCGGCACGTACACCTTCAGCCAAACCTTCGAGCTGAACCGGAACTTCCATAACGATGGGTTGATCTTCGGTGATTTCGTAGAAGTCAACGTGGAGCACGTTGTCTTTCACCGGGTGGAACTGGATCTCTTTCATGATGGCTTTGCAGGTCTTGCCGTCAATGTCCAAGTTTACAGTGTAGATGTGCGGGGTGTAAATCAGGTTACGGAGTCCTTCATTGGGTACAGTGAAAGAAGTTGCAACGATATTACCGTTTTCATCTTTCTTAGTACCATAGAGATTGCAGGGAACGCTACCGGCTTTACGGATTTCGCGTGTCGATTTCTTGCCAGTTTCAGGTCTGGCTGTACCTTTTACGTCGATAGTTTTCATTGTCGTAAATGTTTGTGTTACTCTAAATTAAGTTTGTTTTGCTTAATTCACCATCACACGATGTGTCAAAAAGCGGCGCAAAAGTACGCTTTTTCAGTGAAATATCCAAACAGGTGGCTCTAAAAGTCTATGTCTATTTTAATTTCATCTGACATCGGGGCAGCCTCAGTCTCATTTTCGGCATTACTGTTGCCATGCTTCGGTTCTATAGGTCCTTGTTCCTGTTCTATGAATCCGATGGCTTCATGAAGGCCGTTCATGAACTTCTCGAAGTCTTCTTTGTATAGGAATATCTTGTGTTTTTCAAAACTGACTTGTGAATCTTCCCCTTCGCCAGACACGACCTTCTTACTTTCAGTGATGGCCAAGAACATTTCATCCTTACGGTTCTTTTTTACATCCAGATAATATATGCGTTTTCCGGCTTTGATAGCCCTTGAGAATACAATCTCTTTGTCTGCATCAACAGCACCTTTCTTTTTAAACTCTTCCATAACTTAAAATATAAAAATGTGCTTCAAAGGTGGCTAATTTTTTCTAATTAGCCAAGCTTGTGTGTGAAAAAGTGATTGCTCCATATTTCTTTTTTTGAAAAATGCAACTTGAAGGGTTTGGCCTGCGGACGTTGTGGTGTGTGCGCTCTTGATGAGGGGAAGGCCTCTTGCCATTAGTACTGTCGGTTCCTAATGAATACTATATAATAAGGTATATGGGATTCTCCGATTCACAGGAATGAATTTTTACTGGCAGTCACAGAAAGAAATGTGGAGGATGTGAGAAAAAGTCAGGTGTATATTATAGGGATATGTGGAATTTATGTAAATTTGCACACTCTAATACAAGAATTTAAATAACCGTTATGATTAACAGAGCTCTTATTCGTTTGAAAGTTGTACAGATTGTCTACGCTTATTACCAGAATGGCGGTAAGAATTTGGACACAGCTGAAAAAGAATTGTTTTTTAGCCTAAACAAAGCTTACGACTTATACAACTATTTATTGCTTCTCATGGTCGAAGTAACTAAATATGCAGAGAAATGTGTATTGGCCGGGAAGAGCAAGATGCGCCCCACTCCTGAAGAATTAAATCCCAACATGAAATTCATTGAAAACAGATTTGTAGCGCAATTGGAGTGCAACGAGCAGTTGTGTGCCTTTACCGAAACACAAAAGAAGAGCTGGGACAATGATGAAGAGTTCGTGAAATCATTCTATGAGAAGATTCAGGAAACAGAGTATTATCAGGAATATATGGCAGATCCCTACCGCTCTTATGAGGCCGATCGGGAGCTGTGGAGAAAGATTTATAAGAATCTGATTTTTAACAATCCCGAGTTGGATGCATTGTTGGAGGAACAGAGCCTTTATTGGAACGATGATAAGGAGATTGTCGATACTTTCGTGCTGAAGACCATCAAGCGTTTTGATGTTAAGCTTGGAGCCAAGCAGCCTTTGCTTCCCGAATATAAGGATGAAGAAGATCAGGAATACGCACGCCGTTTGTTCCGTCGTACGATTCTGAATGCTGATTACTACCGCCATCTGATGATGGAAAATACGCGTAATTGGAACTTGGACCGTGTAGCATTCATGGACCTGATCATCATGCAAATCGCATTGGCTGAGATTCTCAGTTTCCCGAATATACCGGTGAGTGTTTCGCTCAATGAGTATGTGGAGCTGGCAAAGCTCTACAGTACGCCGAAGAGTCCTGGATTCATCAATGGAATGTTGGATGCAATTGTTAATCAATTGAAAAAAGAAGGCAAGTTGACAAAGAATTGATTTATATTTGTTCGACCGATAATTAAACGTTATTTTAAACACACACAAAGAAAACGCTATGAACCTAATGACAGTATTATTGCAGGGGGGCGGAAGCAGCTTGTCCTTCATCATTATGATGGTGGCAATCTTTGCAATCATGTACTTCTTCATGATTCGTCCTCAAAACAAGAAACAAAAGGAAATAATGAACTTCCGTAAGAATCTGGAAGTCGGACAGTCTGTCGTGACCGCCGGAGGTATCTATGGAAAGATCAAGGAACTGGAAGACAACGTGGTGGTGCTGGAAATTGCAGCCGGTGTAAAAATACGCATTGATCGCAACTCGATTTTTGCGGATATGGCATCGACTCAGAATGCTGCCAAGTGATTACTTCCATTCGTTCCATTAATATATCAAGACATCAATGTCCGCGAAAAGAGATATATCTGTTCTTGTTCAAAGGACGTTACGTACAGTCAGAAACTTCCTGCTCAGTCCCAAAAGCAGGGAGTTTCTGATTTTTTTATTTTTCCTGGTCGTTGCCTTCTTCTTCTGGATGTTGCAGAAGTTGAATGACACTTATGAGATGGAACTGGCCATCCCTGTAAGGGTGGAGAATGTCCCGGACAATGTGGTGATGACGATGCCTCCTCCGGCATCGGTCCGGGTACAGGTGAAAGACCGTGGAACCGTATTGATTAATTATATGTTGGGACGTTCGTTTTATCCGCTCACGTTGGATTTTGGCGAGTTGGAAAATGAGAGCGGACGCGTTCGTGTGGAGAGCTCTTCATTTCAGAAAATGGTCACTTCGCAGCTGATGAATACGACACAGGTTGGTGCCATACGTCCTTATGCTTTTGATATCGTATATACGCGGGGAAAAGCAAAGAAAGTTCCCGTGGTCGTGCAGGGCAAGGTCACCACGGAGAAGCAATACTATATCTCTGAGATGCATGTCAGTCCGGATTCCATATTGGTTTATGCTCCGGAAGAGATTTTGGATACATTGACAGCTGTCTATACGAAAAGCTTTGCCTGTACGCAGGTTGACGACACGATTCGTCGGCACGAGATACTGGCTCCGGTTTTCGGGGCAAAGTTTGTTCCGGAAGGAGTGGATGTGGAAATCTGTACAGATATGTATACGGAAAAGAAATTGGAAATTCCCATTCACCCGGTGAACTTCCCGGCAGACAAGATGCTCAAGACCTTCCCGTCCAAGGTGTCGCTGACTTTTCAAGTGGGATTGGCGCATTTCAAGAGTGTCACAGAGAATGATTTTCTGATAACAGTTACGTATGATGAACTGTTGAAATGTAATTCTGATAAATACCGGGTTAAGTTGAAAAGCTTTCCAAACAATGTGAGCTACATCCGTATTGACCCACCGGAGGTCGACTTTATCATAGAACAAGTGAATACGTTCGAAACGCCATGATTAAACTAGGAATAACCGGAGGTATCGGTAGTGGAAAGTCGGTTGTATCCCGTCTGTTGCAGATAATGGATATCCCTGTTTATCAAACCGATGATGAAGCCAAAAGACTCACAGTGGCAGACCCTCATATCCGTCGTGACTTGTCGGCATTGGTCGGCGATGCGGTCTATGCGTCGGATGGTTCGTTAAACAAGGAGGTGCTGGCGTCTTATATTTTTGGTTTCCCTGAACGTATAGCCCGTGTGAACGCAATCATTCATCCACGTGTAAAGACTGATTTCGAACACTGGTCTGAACGGCAAAGGCAATGCCGTCTGGTGGGGATGGAATGCGCCATCCTTTATGAATCAGGGTTTGAAAACACAGTCGATAAGGTGATTGCTGTGTCGGCTCCTTGGAATGTCCGTTTATGTCGTGCCATGAAGCGGGATGCAGCTCGGGAAGAGCAGATACGGAAGCGCATGGAGCATCAGTTGCCTGACGAAGAGCTATGTGCTCGTGCTGACTTTGTGGTGCGCAATGACGGAGTGACGCCATTGTTGCCTCAGTTGGAACAGATATTGGCTCAACTGAATGCTTTTCCGAAATCTGTTGATAGGCCGTGAGAATGGCTTCGGCTACTTCATTTTTTTAAATACGGGCTTTGTATCTTGACCGGGGCATTGTATCTTTGCTCCCCGTTATGAAAACAAATTATTTTAAGAGATAAAACACAAAATTATGTTGAGAACTATTTTATCTGTCTCCGGAAAGCCGGGACTGTACCGTTTGCTTTCGCAAGGAAGAAACATGTTGATTGTCGAGACACTTGATGCTACCAAGAAGCGTATCCCCATTTATGCAAGTGACAAAGTGACTTCATTGGGGGATATTTCCATGTATACAGAAGAAGATGACGTCCCCTTGAGCCAGGTACTGACAGCCCTTAAGAACAAGCAGAATGGAGCCATTGTTGACTTCGATTACAAGAAGGCAAGTCTTGCTGAATTGCAGGAATTTTTTGCGCAGGTACTTCCTAACTTTGATCGGGACCGTGTTTATGCAAATGACATAAAGAAACTTATTCAGTGGTATAACATTCTCATCAATGCCGGTGTGACAGAGTTTGAAGAGGCTTCTGCCGGGGATGAGACAGCAGAATGATAGTTGGGGATCCGAGCATCCTGACAGGGCGCGAATTGCACAAAAAGATGCAAGTTTTGGATTTTTACTTGCAATATATGTGCAGTTCGCGCTTTGTTATTTGGAAAACTTCACTACTTTTGTGGCAGAGTGTATTTATCATATAAAACAAACGATAGTGGATATCTGTAAGAATTCTGTTTTACTGGGTAAGTGATAAGCATATCAGGTGACGATGGACGTTTGCAGACATTCATTAAACCATTAAACCTTTTTTCTACATGAAGAAAATTTTGTTGAGTGCCGCAGCTTGTGTCCTGACCGGATGGGCGTTGGCACAGGAATCGCCTTTGTGGATGAGGGATTGTACCATTTCTCCGGATGGGACGACCATTGCCTTCACTTATAAAGGCGATATTTACACGGTGCCGGTCAGTGGCGGGCGTGCCATGCAGCTGACTTCTCATCCGGCATACGACACAGCGCCGGTGTGGAGCCCGGACAGTAAAAAGATTGCTTTTGCATCTGATCGCATGGGTAGTCTGGACGTGTTTATCGTTTCGCGTGAGGGAGGAGTTCCTCAACGTCTGACCACTCATTCAGGCAGTGAGACTCCGATTGTTTTTAAAGATAACGGACATGTTTTGTTTGCTGCCGCTATCCAGCCGTCTGCAGAGGACATGCAGTTCCCTTCAGGCACATTCAATCAGGTTTATGAGGTAAGCGTGGAGGGAGGACGTCCCCGGATGTTCTCGTCCATGCCCATGGAGCACATCTCCATCCGCAAGGACGGCAAACAATGGCTTTACCAGGATAAGAAAGGGTACGAAGACCCTTGGCGCAAGCACCATAAGTCTTCCATTGCACGTGATGTCTGGATGTATACGCCAGGCACCCCAGGGAGTTATGCCAAGCTGACGGCGTTCCAGGGTGAGGATCGTGATCCGGTCTGGGCACCCGATGGCGAGTCCTTCTATTATTTGAGTGAAGAGAACGGTACTTTCAACGTGTTCAAGCGCCGATTGGGCAGTGCGTCGTCGACTCAGATAACCAGGCATACAGTGAATCCCGTACGTTTCCTGAGCATTGCAGAGAATGGAACATTGTGCTACGGGTTGGATGGTGAAATTTATACCCTGGCTCCCGGCAAGCAGCCGAAGAAGGTAAAGATTGAAATCATGTCGGATCGTCTGGACCGGGATGTCATCCGGCAGGTATTGCAGAATGGGGTGTCAGAAATGGCTGTTTCACCTGATGGCGACGAAATTGCCTTCATCGTACATGGAGATGTCTATGTGACTTCGGTGGAATACAAGACGACCAAACAGATTACTGATACGCCTGAGCAGGAACGGGATGTCGACTTTTCTCCTGACGGACGCAGTCTGGTCTATGCTTCCGAGCGGGATGGCTTGTGGCAGATTTACCAGGCTTCGTTGGTAAAGGAGGATGAAAAGCAATTTACGTATGCGACCGAAATCAAGGAAGAGCGTCTGACCAAATCGAGCAAGACCTCCTTCCAGCCGCAATACAGTCCTGATGGCAAGGAAGTGGCTTTCCTGGAAGACAGAACTGCCATCAGAGTCATGAACCTGAAGAGCAAGAAGGTCCGTACCGTGATGGATAAGAAATACCAGTATTCCTACTCCGATGGCGACCAGTGGTTCCAATGGAGTCCGGACAGCAAATGGATTCTTTCAGACTTCATCGGTGTCGGCGGATGGAACAATAAGGATATCGTCCTGCTGAAGGCTGATGGAAAAGGCGAGATGCACAACCTGACGCAGAGCGGTTACAACGATGGACGTGCCAAGTGGGTACTCGGTGGAAAAGCCATGATATGGAGCAGCGACCGTGCCGGATTCCGTAGCCACGGAAGCTGGGGAGCCGAAAGCGATGTCTACATCATGTTCTTCGATCTGGAAGCCTATGAGAAGTTCAGAATGAATGACGAAGACCTTGCCTTGTATGAAGAGGCTGAAAAGGAGCGTAAGATGAAAGAGGCAAAGGAAAAGGCGGAACAGGACAAGAAGAAGAAAGGCAAGAAGCATAAGAAGGATGACAAGAAGGAGAAGGAAGAGGAGGAGACACTCACCTTCGACTTGGAGAACTGTCGTGACCGTGTCATGCGCCTGACGGCAAACTCTTCTTTGCTGGGCGACGCACTCCTTTCCAAAGACGGTAACATGCTTTACTACCTGACATCTTTCGAGGGTCCGCAGGACTTGTGGGTACGGGACCTGAAGGAGGGCAGTACACGTATTCTGGTGAAAGGTATTGGCAGGGGCTACCTGGTACAGTCCAAGCAGGGCGGCATCTTCATTTGTGGCGGTGGAGGCATGCGTGAAATCGATATGCGCTCCGGACGTCCTGAACGCATTGAATTTGAGGCATTCTTCAATTATCGTCCGTATGCCGAGCGGGAATATATCTTTGAACATGCCTGGCAGCAGGTGAAGGACAAGTTCTATATGAAGGACCTGCATGGGGTGGATTGGAATGGATATAAGAAGGTCTATGAGAAGTTCCTCCCTTACATTAATAACAATTATGACTTCGCAGAAATGTTGAGCGAGCTGCTGGGCGAACTCAATGCTTCTCATACCGGAGCGCGTTATAGCGGTCGGGGAGGGGCGATGCCGACGGCTTCGCTAGGTGTCTTCTATGATGAAACCTACAAGGGAGACGGATTGAAGATTAAGGAGATTCCTGCAAAGAGTCCGTTTGCCCAAATCAAGACAAAGGTGACTGAAGGCTGTATCATCGAGCAGATTGACGGACGTGAGGTGAAGAAGGGAGAAGACTACTTCCCCTTGCTGGAGGGCAAGGTAGGTCGTAAGATACGTCTGGCTGTCTATAATCCGGATACCAAGGAACGTTTTGAAGAGACCATACGTGGTATCGGTGCCGGTCAGTGGAACAAGGTCCTCTACCATCGTTGGGTGGAACGTAACCGGGCTGAAGTGGAGCGTCTGTCAGGAGGTCGTTTGGGCTATATCCATATTGAGGCAATGAACAGCGAGAGCTTCCGTGAGACTTACAGCGAGTTGCTCGGACGGTACCGTCACAAAGAGGCTGTCGTGGTCGATGTACGTCACAATGGGGGCGGATGGCTCCATGAAGACCTGATGGTTCTGTTGGGCGGAAAGGAATATCAACGTTTTGTGGCACAGGGCCAGTACATCGGTAGTGACCCGTTCAACCAGTGGACGAAACCTTCCTGTATGTTGGTTTGTGAAGACAACTACAGCAATGCCCACGGCACGCCTCAACTCTATCAGGCGTTGAAGCTGGGTAAGCTCGTCGGTGCTCCCGTACCGGGAACGATGACAGCAGTATGGTGGGAGAACCAGATTGACCCCAGCCTCGTGTTCGGTATACCGCAAGTGGGCTGTGTGGATATGGAAGGAAACTATGCGGAGAATCATGAACTGGAGCCTGATGTGCTGATTTATAATTCTCCGGCAGATGTCCTTCAAGGGCGTGATGCACAGTTGGAAGCAGCTGTCAAGACCTTACTGGACGAGCTGCCTGCCAAGTAACAGACTTTCTTAGACTGATTTTATCGGGCTTGCAAGGCGCAAGGCTCTCCGGTCTTCAGACAGTGACCGGGGCCTGTGCATTGCAAGCCCGATGTGTATGCGAAATGCAAGTTATTAAAAAACATGAAACACACTTGATGCAAATCAAAAATGTAGACAAACGACGTGAATTTGTTGTACTTTTGCACCCCAAAATCAAAAAGCGCTATTTATGGAAGAGAACAATCCTCACATTTTGGGCAGTGCGCCCATTGGGAAATTATTGGTACAATATTCCGTTCCCGCCATCATTGCCATGACAGTAACCTCACTCTACAACATTATCGATAGCATTTTCATTGGTCACGGCGTCGGTCCGTTGGCAATTTCCGGTCTGGCTATTACTTTTCCACTGATGAACCTGTTGGTGGCTTTCTGTACCCTTGTGGGCGTAGGTGGAGCTTCCATCTCGTCCATTCGTCTGGGACAGAAGGATGTGAAAGGGGCAGAAAATGTGTTGGGCAATGTGGCTATCCTGTGTGTTATCAATGCCTTTATATATGGTGGCATCACCTTGCTGTTCCTGGACGAGGTGCTTTACTTCTTCGGGGCGAGTGATGAGACGCTGCCATACGCACGGGACTTCATGCAGGTGATCCTCCTGGGCAGTCCCATTACTTATGTGACCATCGGTCTGAACAACATGATGCGTGCCACGGGCTATCCGAAAAAGGCCATGTTTTCAGCCATGCTTACCGTCGGGTGTAACATCATCCTGGCACCGGTCTGTATCTTTGTGCTGGAATGGGGAATCCGTGGAGCTGCCATATCGACCATTATTTCCCAGTTTGCCGGTATGATTTGGGTACTTTCGCATTTCGTGAACAAGAAAAGCTACATCCGCTTCAAGCGTGTCAGCCTGCGTCTGCGTCCGCGTATCATCCGCAATATCTTCAGCATCGGCATGTCGCCGTTCATCATGAATGTGTGTGCCTGCTGTATTGTGATCTTTATCAACAACCGGTTGCTGAACTACGGAGGCGACCTTGCTATCGGTGCCTTTGGTATTTTGAACCGTATTCAAATGCTGTTCGTAATGATTGTAATGGGCATTACGATGGGGATGCAGCCCATCAGCGGATACAACTACGGAGCCGGAAACATTGACCGTGTGAAGCGGACGCTGAAGCTGGGCATTGTGGCAGCGACGTGCATCACGACATTCGGTTTCCTTATCAGCGAATTGTTCCCGGGCTTGTTCGTGGGCATGTTTACCAATAACGAAGAACTGACGCATCAGGCGACGATTGCCCTTCAGATTGGTGTAGCAGTCTTTCCCATCATTGGTTCACAAATCATCATTACGCAATTCTTCCAGTCCATAGGCAAGGCGGCTATATCCATTTTCCTTTCCCTCTCCCGTCAGCTGCTGTTCCTTTTACCCGGTCTGGCGCTGCTTCCTCCCATCTATGGCGTGAAAGGAGTGTGGTTCAGCATGCCGATTTCCGATTTCCTGGCGGCTCTGGCAGCCATTGGCATGCTGCTTTACCAGTTGCGTAAGATGAAGCTGGAGAATCTGCGTGGTGTCTGACGCCCCTCGGGGTCAGCACACGCTGTGCGGCGCGGGCAGCTCGGTCCTCCTTCGGGCGATCTGGTCTCTGTAGACTGACGGAGGGATACCCTGGAGGCGTTTGAACATCTTGGACATGACGGCCTGGTCGGAGAAGTGCAGTTGGTCGGCAATCTCCTGCAGGCTGGCGTCCGTGTCTGACAGAAGCTGGGCAATCTCGCGGACCAGTGCTTCGCAAATCCAGTGATAGACAGTCTTTCCGGTAAACTGACGGACGATGCGTCCCAGATATTGGGTGGTGACGCACAGCTCCGAAGCGTAAAATCCCACTCCATGTTCTTGCCGGACGTGTCTGGACAGCAGGTTGATAAACTCCAGGAACAATCGTTCTGCATGCTTGTTGCCCGGTAGCTCTGCCAGCTGCGGTTGCAGACGTATATCTGCCAGCTCCATCAGGAATACATGTGTTTTGCAGAGCAGGATATCTTTCTGAAACCGATGGGAACACTCGTCCATGGATGAGACGATGTTGTCCAGGCATCGGCGGAGGGAGGGGAGCCGTTCCGTGTCGACGGTCAGGATAGGGTGTAGCTTGATACGCATGAGATAGGAGATGGGAAAGGTCGGGCGTCGTGCCAACAGTTCTCTCCGGAATTGTTTCGATAGAATCAGCAGGCTGGCTTGTATGTCTGCCGACTGTTGCAGGATGCGCAGCGGAATCATTTCATCCCCAGTGTCCACGAGGCTGTTGCCGGTGAGGCAATAGGGCTTGCCTGCCAGTTCGATGTTCAGCTGACCCGCCGTGACGATGAGGATGGAGTGTTCCTCAATGATGACATCCGCAGAACTTTCCTCATAAAACGAAGGGGTGATGCGATGGAAGGCAATCCCATGTTCTGAATAGGAACGTATCTGGTAGTGATGGAGGATTTCTTCGAATTTCATAGTCGTATCATTGGATAAGTCGGCAAGCAAAGATAGGAATTTGTAAAGAAGGATAGTTTTAAAATAGATAAAGGGAGAGTTTCTCTAGATTAATGACCAAAATCTATCGATAAGTCACCGAATGGTTTGTGTTTCTGTTAAATAGAATTGATAAGTAACCGGAATTGGTAAATAAGTCTTTCATCTTCCTTCGTTCGCGGATAGAGTTCCGCTACTGATAGTTTCCATTCGTATTGTCATATTATTTCCATATTGACAAACGGACTTTCCAAATAGTAGGACAAGGAGTACGTTGTTTAGTAATAGACAAATTTAGTACAGAATCAAACAAGCAGTTTATAGGCTCTTCTTTTCAATTTTGCATCGGTTTGAGTGGTCGAAGGGACCGGAATAAACGGGTTTAGAGATGATTTGAACGGAGTGTGAACCTGTCCCTTCACCTTTTTCAAACAAAATGACTCATATAACTAAACGAGATTTATTTATGTACGGACGTTTTGCATTGATGGCTGGTTTGTTTTTGGGGAGTTTCCCCATGACTTCATGCGACGATGACGCTGTGACAACGGAGTATCAGCCTTTGCCCAAGCTGACATTGGACGAACCTTTCCAGTATGAATGCACCGATGCCAACCTGGTGTCCTTCACGCCGGATTCACTGACAAGGGTGGCGGTATTGAACTTCTTGAAGGAAGATGTGACAGACTTGGATTATGTGGATTACGACGAACAGACCTGTATGTTCACCTTCCGTAAAGGAGAACTGTCTCATTACCGGATAACCTGGGAGTATGAGACATCGAATGCCATCAAGTTCCTGTATACCCAGAACGGGATGTGGTACCGGATGCTTTCCGGAGACGGGTACTCCTATGTGCTGGAAGCTGTCGATGGCATGTCGGTCTGTGTTGCGGTACAGCCGGGTATGCATCCGAATGACCGGAACGTCAGTCTGACATTCCATCAGTTCCATATCGAAGACATCGGCGGGACAGATGAGACACAAGCCCGGCTTAGATGAGGCAAAGTATAATACTTAGCCTGCCAAAGTATTATACTTAGGGGGCCTAAGTATCATACTTTGGTCGGTTGAAGTACGGCATAGACCAAGTCTATCCGCCGGATAGTATAAGCATGATTTGAGTTTAACCCAAATCGGTCATTAGAGTTTAAGGTTGACTGATAGCATGCTCTTTATGTTTTTCTCTGGAGCTTTCCGGTGTCTGTCCCCCTTGCAGCCCGGGAAGCTTTTCTTTGAAAACAAAGAAAGGAGGCGCCGTGAGGTGCCTCCTTTCTGACAATTCATTTAATATGGGTGTGATGATTTTACTTACCTGCTTCGGCATCGCGAATCATCTGTTCGCTGGCGTACATGTAGACTTCTACGCGACGGTTCTGTGCCTGTCCCTCTTTGGTCGAGTTGTCGGCTACGGGATTAGCCTCGCCCAGACCTTCAACCGACTTGATTTGGCTGGAGGCTACGCCGCAGTTCAGCAAGTAGGAAGAAACGCTTTGTGCACGTTGTTGTGACAGCTGGATGTTCTTCTGTACGCTTTGTTCTGCCGTACTGTTGCGCCATCCCTGATTGTCGGTATAACCCTTGATGGCAATATCCATGGTGTTGTTCTGCTTCAGGACATTGTTGGCAAACTTGCTCAGTGCGCTTTGTGCCGATGCGCTCAGAGCAGAGCTGCTGGTGTTGAAGAGGATACCCGAATCGAATGTTACCTTCACAGCCTGCAGACCGTTTGCGTCGGTGATTTGTTCCACTTGTGCACCTTCTACCTGACGGGCTGCCTCTGCAGCTTTGTCCATCTTCTTGCCGATGATGACTCCTGCACCTGTTCCGACAGCCGTACCGATGGCTGCGCCGATAGCTGCACCTTTGCCTTTGCCTACGAGACCTCCGATGATGCCGCCCAATGCAGCACCGCCGCCGGCACCGATTAATCCACCTTTCGTGGTGTTGTTCATATTACCGCAACTGCCCAATACCAACAGGCCGCTGAGTAACAAGGAAGTTGTTTTGATACCTTTCATATTCATGTCAATTTTAATGATTTAATGTCACGTTTTGTATCGACAAATATAGGCTTTATCTGACAAAGTGTTGCTAAAAAAGTCCGCTTTTATCAATATTTAGTCTAATTTTCCGCTTCTTCATGGCGAGGTAGCAGCTCTGTTGGCAGAAGGGTAGACAAGGAGACAGAAGGAGGTAGAAGAATAATGTACGAATACCGCACGCGCTTCCGCCTAACTTATTAAGTCAAAGATGGAGCCTCTTTTTTAGAAAATTACTACTTTTGCATTCGCAAAAATCGAAGAGTAATAATCAAAACAAGATAAAGCAATGGCAAAAGAATTGAAAGAACTGACCAAGCGTAGCGAGAACTATTCGCAATGGTATAACGATTTGGTCGTAAAGGCAGACCTGGCTGAACAATCACCCGTGCGTGGATGTATGGTGATCAAGCCCTATGGCTATGCGATTTGGGAGAAGATGCAGCGTGTGCTGGATGACAAGTTCAAAGAGACCGGACACGTGAATGCCTATTTCCCGCTTTTGATCCCGAAATCATACCTGAGCCGTGAGGCTGAACATGTGGAAGGTTTCGCCAAGGAGTGTGCCGTAGTGACCCACTACCGTTTGAAAAATGCCGAAGATGGGAGTGGGGTGATTGTCGATCCCGCTGCCAAGCTGGAAGAGGAACTGATTATCCGTCCGACATCGGAAACGATTATCTGGAGTACATATAAGAACTGGATTCGCTCTTACCGTGACCTGCCCATCTTGTGCAACCAGTGGGCCAATGTGATGCGTTGGGAAATGCGTACCCGTCTGTTCCTGCGTACGGCTGAGTTCTTGTGGCAGGAGGGACACACGGCACATGCCACTCGTGAAGAGGCAGAGGCCGAAGCACAGAAGATGCTGGGAGTCTATGCGGATTTTGCAGAGAACTACATGGCAGTGCCGGTGATGAAAGGCGTGAAGTCTGCCAATGAACGTTTTGCCGGAGCGTTGGATACTTATACCATTGAAGCCTTGATGCAGGATGGCAAGGCATTGCAAAGCGGTACTTCTCACTTCCTGGGACAGAACTTCGCCAAGGCTTTTGACGTGCAGTTTGTCGACAAGGATAACAAACTGGACTACGTGTGGGCTACGTCATGGGGTGTGTCGACCCGTCTGATGGGCGCGCTCATCATGTCCCATTCGGATGACAACGGACTGGTGCTGCCTCCGAAGTTGGCTCCGATTCAGGTTGTCATTGTGCCCATCTATAAGAGTGACGAGCAGTTGAAGCTCATTGATGCAAAGGTGGCTGGCATTGTCGACCGTCTGCGTGCATTGGGCATTTCGGTGAAGTATGATAATGCCGACAACAAGCGTCCGGGCTTCAAGTTTGCCGATTACGAACTGAAGGGCGTTCCCGTCCGTCTGGTGATGGGAGGCCGTGACTATGAGAACAACACGATGGAAATCATGCGTCGTGATACGCTGGAGAAGCATACAGTCTCTTGCGACGGCATCGAGGAATATGTGAAGAACCTGCTGGATGAGATTCAAGCCAATATCTATCAGAAGGCACTGAATTACCGTCAGTCTCACACCTTCAAGGTGGATACGTGGGATCAATTCAAGGAGCAGATAGAGAAGGGTGGCTTCATCCTGGCTCACTGGGACGGTACGACCGAGACAGAGGAGCGCATCAAGGAAGAAACCAAGGCAACCATCCGTTGCATTCCGTTTGATGCCGACGAGGAAAGTCTCCAGCCGGGTGTGGACATGCTGACCGGTAAACCGTCGGCACGCCGTGTGCTCTTTGCCAGAGCTTATTGATGTCCGCCATACGCCGGTGCGGAGTCAGCACGTATACAAGCAAGTAACTTAGTGACGGGTTGGCAGGTTGATGAGTGGAGGAGTGTAATGTTCGTCCGGAACTTCGTCCCCCTCATGAACGTGTCAACCCGTTGTTTGTTTTAGGACCATGAATGAACCGATCCATTATATATTGATTAAGAAGGAAGGGAAATGGGTGCCGAAGAGTGCCGAGATTTCCTCTTTCGAGCAGGATGATGCCGGCATGTACCGGGTACGCTTCACGAACAGCAGCAAATATTACAGGTATAGCCGGCAGAACCTGGTATGCCTGAGCAACCGGATGCGTGAATGGGTCGACCCCGCCCCGGATGTCAATCGTATCTTTCTGAATGGCCAGGAACTGTCCGGACTCAAGGACGTGTGGCATTATGCTTACGATGAGCAGGACTTCTGGCGGATTGTCTTTCACAGTGGGCGTTATCGGGATTATCCCGGTGAATGTATCCGGGTTGTGACGAATTGCTTGTGCAACTCCAGGAGCAACGACGTCTTTGATTATCTGAAGCATATCGCCGGGCTGAATCCGTTGGGCAAGAATGGAGAACCCCGGAAGAACGAGACGGTGCAAGGAATACTGGAAAAGCAGTATGCGGCTATCAGCTATGTAGGCGACGATACGGTAGCTTCCCTTTACCTGGGGTATTCGGCGTCCCCTAAAAGGACCGAGCCGGGAAACCTGATTTATCCGTTTGGAAGCAATGCCAGTCAGAAAGAGGCGGTGAGACAAGCCTTCACCCATCAGGTCAGCATCGTTCAGGGGCCTCCCGGAACAGGTAAGACGCAAACGATTCTGAATATCCTGGCTAACATCGTGATGCGTGGCAAGACCGCCCTGGTGGTGTCGGCAAACAATTCGGCAACAGACAATATCCGGGAGAAGCTGGCAAAGTATGGTCTTGATTTCATGGTCGCTCCCTTAGGCAATAAGGAGAATAAGGGAGAATTTATCCGTTCCCAACCTCCTCTTCCCGAGGAGTTGCCCTCCTGGCATAGCGAGGAGGTGCAGGATGCCCAAAAGAAGGTAGACACAGCCTCCAGGCAGTTGGATGCAGTGTTCTCCCTACAGAATGACTTGGCGGTTAAGAGGCAGGAGCTGGAAGCTGCAAACCTGGAATGGGAGCATTTCAAGCAGGAACATGCACTGGGTGAAGAGGACGTCTGGGAAAGCACCTCCCTCACTTCCGGTAAGTTGCTCAGGTTGTGGCTGGAGCTTCAGCCTTATGTGGATGAAGATGCTGCTGCCGGTATTCATGGCTGGAGCGGACGATTCAGGTGGCTTCTGCTGAAATTCCTCTGCCGTTACTGGTTCCGGCTGACCAAACGGATGGAGCGAGAAAATCTGCTTCCGTTGATTACGAGGTTGCAGACCTTGTATTACCCGAAGCGTCGCCGGGAACTTTGTGAGGCTATAGCTGCTTTGGAGTCAGCGCTGGAGCGTCAGGATGCCGGAGCCTTGATGACAGTCTTGACTGAGAACTCCTTGCTCCTGCTGAAAGATGCCCTTTGCCGGAAGTATCGTGACGGACGTCCGGTCTTGGTTTCGGAGGAAGACCTGTGGAAACGCTCTTCCGAAGTCTTGAAGCAATATCCCATCGTCTTGAGTACGACCTTTTCGGCACGTTCCTGTCTGGCTGCAAATACCATTTATGATTATGTCATCGTCGATGAAGCATCGCAGGTAGCTGTCGAGACGGGCTTCCTGGCATTGACGTGTGCACGCAATGCTGTGATTGTGGGAGATTCGCAACAGTTGCCCAATGTGGTAACGGAAGATGACAGGAAGCGTTTCAAGATTGTGCAGGAGCGTTATCATCTGGCGGAAGGTTACGATTGTGCCTCTTACAGTTTGTTGACTTCGATTGGGGCAGTGATTAAAGAGGTTCCGCAGACCTTGCTGTGCGAACATTATCGTTGCCATCCGCGTATCATCAATTTCTGCAACCAGAAGTTCTATGGAGGGCAACTGCTGATTATGACTCCTGACACCGGAGAAGAGAATGTCTTGAGTGCTTTCACGACAGTTGCAGGCAATCATGCCCGGAATAAATGCAACCAGCGGGAGATAGATGTAATCAGGAGTGAGGTATTCCCCGCGTTGGCAGGTTTTGATGATGTGGGCATCGTTACTCCTTACAATAATCAGGTGGATGCCATCAATAAGGAGTTTGGCAGGCCGGATCTGGCAGCGACAGTGCATAAGTATCAGGGGCGGGAGAATGACGCTATCGTGTTCAGTGCTGTGGATAATCAGATTACACCTTTTTGTGATGATGATAACATGCTGAATGTGGCTGTTTCCCGGGCAAAGAAGAAGTTCTGTCTGGTGATGACCGGAGAAAAGCAGGAAAAGGAGGGCAATCTCACAGATTTGCTGCATTACATCAGCTATCAGAACTGTGCGGTCGTTGAAAGTAAGGTCTCGTCCATTTTTGATTATTTGTATGAGCATTACACGAAAGAACGTCTGGAATACCTGGAACGGCACCCGAAAGTCTCGGAATATGATTCGGAGAACTTACTCTATCCGCTGATCCTGAAGGTGCTGGAAGAAGGAGGATATGCTTACCTGAAGGTTGTGTTGCATTATCCGTTACGCTCTATTTTCCGTCATAAAGAACAGATGCTGGAGCAACGGGAGTATGAATACGCTTCGCATGCAAAGACCCATGTGGACTTTTTGCTGTTTAACAGAGTCAGTAAATTGCCGGTCATGGGAATTGAAGTGAATGGCTACAGTTTCCATCGCGAAGGGACGGAGCAGAGTCTGAGGGATGAACTGAAAGAATCTGTTTTCCGGAAGTATGACTTGCCTTTACTGGTCCTGTCGACAACGGGTTCAGGGGAAGAGCAGAAAATCAAACAAACGTTGGTGCATGCCCTGCAGGTCTATGAATCAACGTGCTTGGGAGGAAATTATCATTTAATCCATGAATAAGGTCGAACATTTGCTGATTATCAATGCCAGTCCACGTCGGAAGGGCAATCTCTCGCGTATGCTTGAAGCCATGCGTGAGGAAGCGGTGGCACACGGTGTACATGTCGATTGGGTCAATGTATCCGATTTGCAGGTAGCTCCCTGTACCGGATGCATGGTGTGTCGTTCGCGTTTGGAATGCGTTTTACCGGAAGACGATGCACAACGCACGTTGCATCGGATTAATTGTTGTGATGCTCTGATAATAGGAGCACCCTGTTATTGGGGCAATATGCCGGGAACGCTTAAAGTCCTGCTTGACCGGATGGTGTATGGATTGATTGGAGAGGGGAAATATGGTCCCCGTTCGCTGCATAAAGGAAAGCTGGCGATTGTGGTGAGCACTTCCACGACTCCCTATCCATTTAATAGATGGTTTAATCAGACGAGAGGGGTGATTCGTGCCTTGAAGGAAGTATTGAAATGGAGTGGCTTCCGCTTGCGTGCATGCATAGAGCGGGGAGGCACGCGTCAAAAACCGGTTGATGCAAAAGATTTGGAGCGTTGCCGTCGGGCAGTAAGGAAGTTGCTCTCCTGATAAGGAAAAATAACAGGATGTCAGCGAATTGAGGTATTTACTATCATCAGGAATGAAAAATGACCTTTCTCGCTAACTCGTCCTTTTCGAAAATCCGGTAATCTGGAGACGAAACGTGAATGATTGCAAACGGAATGCCGGGGAAAAGTCCTTCATTTTAGAAAACTATACATTTCATTTTCGAAAAACAGACAAAACGTGCCCGGAACAATATTGTTTCGCGCGCCAAACAATATAGTTTGCCGCCTCAAACAATATAGTTTCACCTGCCAAACACAATTGTTTCGCGCCCGGAAGTCAAATCTTTGGAAAATGAAAGTAAAAAGAAGTGAGTTTCACTCTCTAGAAGAAGGATGCAGTCAACAAATCAGATGGTAATAAAAAGGGAACCATTAGGGACGGGAAGCAGAAAAAGGACGCCCATCCCTTCCCAACACCCTCCGGAATGTTGTTCCAACACCCCTGTCAGCATCAATCTGTATTTTGCGAATCGCCCGAGAAGACCCTCCGAATCCACCAAATCGTATTTTGGTGCGAGGAAGGGCATTGTAGACCCCTTCGTTTGACATTTTGTCAAAACGCAATTCAATAATGTCCACCCCACGAATGTAGGGGCGACCGGTCTGGTCGCCCGGTCCAACAATGAATGGTCCAACAATGGATGATTCATCCCATCATATAATAGATGTCGGCATCGGTCGCCCCTACATTATTATATGTATCTCCCATATCCGTCAATTCTGTAATTCCCTTTTAAAATGTAAACAAACGCAAACAAACACCCTGTTCTCTCCATCCCAATCCACCATTCCCCGCCCGTTTTTCCGTCACATCCACGAAACAATCCCCGAAAAACATGTTGTAAAACATATCTGTGAATGAAACCTTTAGAATAATACCTCAAAAAATATTCAAAAAAAGTGCGTAGAATGTTTGGAGGGAATACCCAAAAGCTCTACCTTTGCATCCGCTTTCGATAAGGAAAGCCGCTGCAAAGCGTTAGATACTTGAAAAGAATGCAACAAACAGACAAGTAGTACAAGAGCTCTGCTGATGATTGGTAATCAGCGGAATGGGTATGAAAGGTCAACGTCAAAACCTGGACAATAAGTCAAAAGGAAATCGGAATCCGGGCAAAAGAGATTAAAGAAATTCATTACAATGAAGAGTTTGATCCTGGCTCAGGATGAACGCTAGCTACAGGCTTAACACATGCAAGTCGCGGGGCAGCATGCGGGTGGCTTGCCACCTGCGATGGCGACCGGCGCACGGGTGAGTAACGCGTATCCAACCTGCCCCTTTCCCCGGCACAGCCCGTAGAAATGCGGATTAATGCGGGATGCGGTCACGTGACGGCATCAGAGCGTGACGAAAGGACGAGAGTCCGGAAAGGGATGGGGATGCGTCCGATTAGCTAGACGGCGGGGCAACGGCCCACCGTGGCGACGATCGGTAGGGGCCCTGAGAGGGGAATCCCCCACACTGGGACTGAGACACGGCCCAGACTCCTACGGGAGGCAGCAGTGAGGAATATTGGTCAATGGGCGGAAGCCTGAACCAGCCAAGTAGCGTGAGGGATGAAGGCCCTACGGGTTGTAAACCTCTTTTATGCGGGGACAAAGTGTGCCACGCGTGGCATATTGCGGGTACCGCATGAATAAGGACCGGCTAATTCCGTGCCAGCAGCCGCGGTAATACGGAAGGTCCGGG